>Ga0156014_1067_pt1 | contig 95052 bp, 91 predicted proteins | sample RifCSPlowO2_02_FD_107668 | JGI IMG/M metagenome (GOLD analysis project Ga0156014, IMG submission 107668) | Rhodocyclales bacterium RIFCSPLOWO2_02_FULL_63_24 | reverse complement strand
CTCCAGGTCTCGCAGGAGATGCAGTTGTACATCGCATCTTCCATCGACAGGAACCAGGGCAGGAAGTCGGTCGAGCCGCCGACCGGCGCCGAGCCATGCTTGGGACCGGCCTGGCCGTAGATCGCCAGGTCGGAGGAGACCGTGATGTCGGTCGCCATGCCGATTTCCTGGCCGCCGGCGACGCGCATGCCATTGACGCGGCAGATCACCGGCTTCTTGCAGTTGAGGATGCCGTCCACCATGGCGTTGAACAAGTCCATGTATTCGCCGTACTCGTTGGGGCGCTTGGAGTAATAGGACGAATACTCGGCGGTGTTGCCGCCGGTACAGAAGGCCTTGTCGCCGACCGCGGTAAACACCACGGCAACGACCTTGCGATCGCTCGATGCACGCTGCATGCCGGCGATGACGCCCTTGACCATGTCGGTGGTGTAGGAGTTGTACTGGCTCGGGTTGTTGAGCCAGATCCAGGCGGAGAACAGACCAGGCACCACGGCGCCCCTGTCGTCCAGCACCGGGCGCTCCTCGTAGATCACCGTCGGCGCTTCGGTGCCAAAGTGGCTGTTGTCGATCAACTGGTGATCCTTGAGATCGTTTTCCCTGCGTAGCCATTCCAATGCCATGGTAGTTCTCCTCTTTGAATTCGGTGGGTGGTTCGTGAATGCGGAAATTCTGTTTCAGAAATCGGGGGTCAGGATCACGCGCCGCTTCAGCTTGCCGTGATGCGCCTCGTCGAAGACCTGCGCAATCTGGCTCATGGGCCGCGTCTCGACGAAGGGTTCGAGCACGATCCGGCCGTCCACGCACATTTCCAGCACATTGGGATAGTACTCGGGCAGGCAGCCCCAGGTGCCGATCAGTTCGGCGTCGAAGGCCATCAGCTTGGACAGCATGTAGGACGTCTCGTCGCTGCCGTAGCCGACCACCACCAGCGTGCCGGTGAAGGACAGCAGCGACAGCGCCAGTTCCTGGCCCGGCTTGCTGCCGGTGACCTCGAAGATCTTCCAGCCATAGTTCGACGGCAGGCCTTTCTCCTTGCAGAAGGCCTTGAACAGTTCCTTGACCTCCTTGGCGCTCTTGCCCTTGGGATTGATGGTGAAGTCCGCCCCGTAGCCCTTCATGAACTCGAGCTTTTCCTCGTTGATGTCGATGCCGATCACCGCGGCCGCGCCCATGCCCTTGGCCACCTGGGTCATGAAGCTGCCGACGCCACCCGCCGCGCCGATGATGATGACGCGATCACCGGCCTGCAACCTGGCGCGCTTTGCCGCCTGAAAGGGTGTGGTCACCGCATCTGCCACCACCGACAAATGCTCCAGCGGGATGCTGCCGCGATTGTTCACAATGCACAGATCCGCCGCCGGCACCGGAATATGACTGGAAAAACCGCCGTAGATACCCATCGAATTGCCCGGCATCTTCTGGCTGAGGCAACGGTTGCCGCGACCCGACTTGCACAGTTCGCAACTGTTGCAGGGCAGCACCGCCGGAATGATGACCTCCTTGCCGAGCACCCGTGCATCCCCTGCGATCACCACGCCGGAAACTTCATGACCGAGCGAAAGGGGAGGCTTCTGTAGGGTCGGCACTCCCATGTAGAAATACGAAAGATCGGTATGACAGACGCCGCAGCCCTTGATCTGCACTAGCGCCTCGCCGGCAGCCAGCGCCGGGGTCGGAATCCGGGTCTGCTGCAGCTTGCCCGGTTCGGTCATTTGCCAGGTATCGATGAATTCAGGAATCACTATTGCCTCCACAAGTTGGTAGTGCTCGTTCAGCGGTCACGCCAAACCGGTTTGCGCTTTTCAAGAAATGCAGCCAGGCCTTCCTTCGCGTCCTCGGTGGCCATCAGCTCCTTGAGATAGATTTCCTCCGCGGCGTCGAGCGCGGCGTTGAAGGGCTTGCCGCCCGCGGCGCGAATCGCCTTGCGCGTACTCAACAGCGCGGCACGACTCAGGGCCAGATAGGGATCGACAAAGGCCTTGAGATCGGCGGCAAAGCTTTCCTTGGCAAAAACCCGATTGACCAGACCGATACGCAGCGCCTCGTCGGCATCGATGTTGTTGCCGCCCAGCAGCAGTTCCATGGCCCGTGCCGGCGGCACCAGGCGCGGCAGCAACACCGCCGCGATCGGCGGGAACACCGCCAGCTTGATTTCCGGCTGGCCGAACTTGGCACCGCCAGCCGCCACCAGCATGTCGCAGGCGATGGCCAGTTCCATGCCGCCGCCGAGCGCCGCGCCATTCACGGCGGCCAGGGTCGGCATCGGCATCCTGTCCAGGCGGCGGAAAATGCCGTGGAACACCTCGATCATGCGGTCCACCTTGTCCGGCGTGTGGTCGGCCACTTCCACGCCGGCCGAAAACGCTTTCTCGCCGGCGCCGGTAATGACCAGCAGCTTGATGTCGGTGGCGGCAAGGCAGGCGTCCAGCGCGAGATTGATTTCCTCCATCATGGGGATGTCGAGGACGTTGAACGGCGGCTTGTTGATCGTGAGCGTCGCCAGCCCGCCCTGCACGCCGTAAGTGATGTATTTGAAATCGGTCATATCGGTTCCTAGAACAAGTCGTCCATTTCGTCGGCGCCCACGCCGGGTGGCATGCCGCCGTATTGCTGCATGTAAGCCTGCACCAACTGGTTTTCGCGCTGGCTGAAGAAGGGTGCGTCCTCGAACACGAAATACTTCGCGATGTCGGCCTTGTCGAGCATGGCCTCCAGACCCTCGCGCAGGTTGTCGACACCCTTGATCACCAGCACCTTCTTGTCGGCATCGAGCAACTGGTACACGCCCGACTCGGTCTGCACACCGGCCACGTTCTCGGCGTTCAATTCCAGCCAGCTCTCAGGCGGCAGCACCATGTCCTCGATCTTCGCCGCAAGATTGCACTTCAGACAACGCAAGGCTTCGGCGCGGGCAGTCGCCTCGTCGAAGCCGAGTTCGACTTCGTTCCAATTGTTGCGCTGATCCGGATCGATGAAAATCGGATGCAGGCGCTTCCTGGTGTTGAAGCCGTCCTCGCGCCCGATGTGCGGATCGGTATCCCAGTCCGGCAGCAACTTTTCCTCGATGTTGCCGTCGCCGCCCAGATAGGCGTCGATCGCCGCGGCCGCCTTGCGGCCCTGGGCCACGGATTCGATCAGGGTCGAGGGGCCGAGCACGCAGTCGCCGCCAGCATATACGCCGGGCCGGCTGGTCAGCATGTTGTCCGCGCGCACCTGGACCCGGTTGTTTTTCGCCAGTTGCACGCCGAAGCCGGAGATCTCCTCGGGGCGCTGGCCGATGGCGCCGATCACCAGATCGACATCTTCGGTGAACTCGCTGCCGGCGATCTCGATCGGGCGGCGGCGGCCGGAGGTATCCGGCTCGCCGAGTTCCATCCGGATGTAGGTGATCTTCAGCCGCGACGTACCGCTGCCGTTGAGCTCGATTTTCTTCGGCGCCAGCAGGAAACGCAGGTTGACCTTCTCTTCCAGGCAGCCCTGGATCTCGTCGTCGCGCGCCGGCATTTCCTCGCGCGTGCGGCGATACACCATGTCCACCACCTCGGCACCGAAACGACGCGCGGAACGCGCATTGTCGGTCGCCACGTTGCCTCCGCCGATCACCGCGACGCGCTTGCCGATCACGATCGGCGTGTCGCCGGCGCCAGCGCTGTGCGTCCCGTTGGGAACTCTTCCGACTTTGCCCGTCGTTGCTGCGCGCAGGAAGGTCGGACTGTCGATGACGTTGAGCAGCGTGTCGCCGGGAATCCCCAGCGCATCGCCACTCTGCGCGCCGATACCGAGGAACACGGCGTCGAAACCCTGCGCCGTCAGGTCATCGACGTTCTCGATGCGGGTATTGAACTGGAAGACCACGCCCAGCTTCTCGACTTCGGCGACTTCCTGGTCGATCACGGCCAGCGGCACGCGGTAGGACGGAATGCCGTAGCGCGCCATGCCGCCGGCGGCCGGCAGCGCCTCGAATACCGTGACGGCATGGCCTTTCTTGGCCAGGTAGTAGGCGGCGGTGAGACCGCCGGGGCCGGCGCCGACCACGGCGACCTTCCTGCCCGAAGGCGGCAACTGGATCGAATACTGGCGCCACAGTCCGCTGTCGTTGTCGGCGGCGATGCGCTTCAGGCTGCGGATCGACAGCGGACTGTCGAGGTCCTTGCGCCGACAGGCCGATTCGCAGGGGCTGAAGCAGGCGCGGCCGAGTATGCCCGGGAAGGGCAGCTTTTCGCGCACCACGGCGACAGCCTCGGAATACTTGCCGAGGCCGACCAGTTGCACGTAGCGCGGCACGTCGATGCCGGCCGGACAAGTGGCCTTGCAGGGCACCTGCGTTTCTTCTTTGCGCGCCACATCCAGCGTGCGATCCATCAAGGCCCCGGTCGGGCACACGGTCACGCAGGCGCTGCAGAACTTGCAGCCGGAGTCGAGCAGCGTCGGGGCGATGGTGCCCACCCAGGTCCGGCCGTCGGTGTTCTTGACTTCCAGGCAGCCGACACCGCGCACCTCGTTGCACGCCACCAGGCAGCGCCGGCAGTCGATGCAAAGATTGTAGTCGCGGTCGTAGAAGGGCTCATCCTTGATCACCGGCAATTGGATGTGCTTGTAATTCGGCGTGGTCGGTGGAATGCCGATGTAATCGGCCACCTTGCGCAATTCGCAGCTGTTGAAAATCGAGCAGCAGCGCTGCTCCACCGGATTGCCGAAGGAACAGGTGGTGCGGCTGCAGCCCTCGCGCTGGGGACAGGTCAGGCAGACGTGAGGATGGGTGCCCAGCGTCTTGGCAATGCGCTCCTTGCGGAATTTCTCGATTTGCGGCGAGGTGGTGCTGACCTGCATGCCGGCTTCGACCGGAATCGAGCAGGAGGTGCGCATCCCCGCCTGGCCGGCGATCTCGACCACGCAGAGATTGCAGCCGCTGTCGCTGCCGCCGCGCTGACAACTGGGCGGCAGGTCGGGGTGGGCGCACAGGGCCGGAATGTAGATGCCGGCGGCGGTTGCCGCCGACAGCAGGGAAACCCCGGCGGGCGCCTCGACGTCCTTGCCATCGATGCTGAGCCTTACCTTTGGCCCGGCGTCGACCGCATCGGCGCCAGCGGGCTTCGGACTCTTGTACCACCTGATCTCAGACGTCTGTACGGCCTGCATGTTTTCCTCCTCCTGCGTATTCTGGTCGGAACGCCAAGCAATTGCCGCCTGGCGTTCTCGCGGCGTTTCTAGGCTGCCTGGCTGCTCATGTAGTTCGGGTAGTACGCACCGCGGCAGGCGCCGGCCTTTACCGCGGCGATGAAACTCGCCATGTCATGCACCGGCTGCGAAAACTCGGTTGCGCAACGCCCGACAGCGACGGTCTTGTGGCAATCGCTGCCCCCCAGTGTCGGCAGCCCCAGATGCTGCGAGGCATGGATGGCCAGATCGTTGTCGCTTTCGGCATTCACTCCGTTATGCGATTCCACGGCAGCGATATCCTTCAAATCCAGCAGCCCCTCCATCAGACTCGCCAGCCCCACGTTGCGAAACGGATGCGCCGGGGCGCAGATGCCGCCAAGCTCGTTGATGCGTTCGATCACTTCCTCGAGCGGCAGGTAGCTGTCGCGTCCCCAGACGTTCCAGCCGTCGTCGATCACGCCATAGGCCAGCAGGTGTCCGCGATCGGTGGCAATTTCCACCCCGCGCAGAACCAACAGACCCTCCTCGCGGCCGATCCGCTCGACCGGCGCCGAGGCCTCGTAGGAGTAATGTTCGGTAATACACACCCCGTCGAGGCCTAGGGCCTTGGCACGTCGGATCAGGTCGACCGGTTCGAGCCAGTTGTCATAGGAGTGCTTCGTATGACAATGAGTATCGATCCACATGGCCTGGCGCCGTGTAGTCGCAACTCAGGGCAGCTCGTACTCGAGGTTGATGCGCTTGGACGGGACGAACTTGTTGCGCGAAAAGAATTTCTCCAGGGCAAAGTCGTCCCAGTTCACCAGCGTATAGACCTTCTTTACCCCCGCGGCCTTCATGTTCATCATGAACTGGTCGAGCATCTCGGCGGCAACGCCGAAATTGCGGTGGTCCGGATGCACGCCGAGGGTGTCGATGGTCGCGGTGCCGTCGGCAATGCCGAATTCGCCGAAAAATACATAGCCCATGACGAAACCGACCACCTTGCCGTCTATCTCGCAGACGATCGAGGTATTGATGTTGGCATTCTTGTTCAGGATGCCGGCTATCTTGCGCTCGTAGTACTCGCGCCGGGCCTCGCCTGATGCAAAGGCATCAATCGCGACGATGGCATCCAGATCCCCTTGACGCAATACGCGCATTACTCTTTTCTGGTCAGGCATTTGATTCCTCCTAGTCTGGTCGGCAGCGCCTCGGGCGCCCCCAATTCCTAAAACAGTTCGTCTTCACTGGCCGGTCCGCTGCGCTTGCGCACATAGACCGTGCCGTACATGAAACCCATTTCCTGACCCGCATCGAAACAGGTATTGCAGCCATCGCCTTCCGTCTTGAACTCCTCGACATGGACTTCGAAACCCATCGTCTTGTAGTTCTGCACGATCTCCGACAAGCGCGGCTCGCCGATGGTGGTCTGGCGTACCCAGCCGTCCCTGAGCAACGTATCCTCGGGACTGGTCGCCTTGGCTTGCGCGATCGGTATCACTCGCCGTGTCTCAGCCATGGGAATCACCCCGCTCACCACGAATGCTTGATCGCGCCCGGCGTGCAGGCGGCAATGCACGGCAGGCTGCTGTAGCCGCCTGACGGCTTGCAGTCGGCACAGTCGTAGGCCAAGGTGCGGCAGTTGGGTTTCTTGATCCAGGCGACTTCATCATCGTAGTCATCGGTGATGATTTCGAACATCTGCTTCGGACAGGCCGTCAGGCAGGCACGGTCTGCCGCGCAGCCGATGCACTTGTCGGTGTCAATGCTGATGTAGTACTCGCCCGAGCCGTCCTTGTAACCGTAGTTGGCGATCATGTCTTTCTCCTTCAGTAATGGAACTTGTGAAGAAATCGTAGCGAGCCGTTCGCAGCGGGGTGCGGCCGGAGCGAAGCTACCGGAGCGTATGCAGTTATACGCGAGGATAGCGAGCGCCGCCCAAGCCCTGATCCGGCACGCGCAGCAGATTTATTCATGAGTTCTAGGCTGCGGCCTTCTTCGACATCAGCGTGTAGCCGAACAACGCCGCGCCAAGGGCGCCCGCGATCTGGCTGTCGATCTTGGTGTCCATGGCCTTGATGCCCAGCAGCTTCTCGATGCGCTTGACCACGCCGGGGTTCTTGGCGATGCCGCCGGTAATGAAGAATCCCTCCTCGACGCCGATCCGCTCCAGCAGCGACACCACGCGCTCGGCCATGGCCTGGCAGTAGGCGGCGATCACCTTGTTCTTGGTATAGCCGGCCTTGAGCAGACCCAGCGCCTCGGACTTGGCGAACACCACGCAGACCGACGACACGGCTTCCGGTTCGACGTCGACGTCGAAAGAACGGGGTCCCAGTTCGGCGATCGGAATCTGCATCAGGTCGGAGATGACTTCCATGCCGCGCCCGGTGCCGGCAGCGCACTTGTCGTTCATCAGGAAGTTGGTGACCTTGCCCTTTTCGTCGCAGTGGATGGCCTTGCAGTCCTGGCCGCCCATGTCGAGGATGGTCCGCACGCCGTTGCCGCCCATGTAGTTGGCGCCGCGCGCATGGCAGGCGATCTCGGTGATGGCCTTGTGCGCGAAGGGCACGTTCACCCGGCCGTAGCCGGTGCCGACCACGTAGTGGATGTCTTCGAGCTTCATGCCGCACTTGTCCATCACGCCTTGCAGCGCGTTCTTGGCCGAGTCCGGCGAGTTGTTGCCGGTACGCATGCTGTTGAAACCGTAGAGCTCGCCGTCGACCACGAGTACCGCCTGCGACGATACCGAGCCGACGTCGATGCCACAGGTGACGACCTTGGCCGTCTTCCAGTCCTTGGTCTCATCGACCCACACGTTTTCCTGCCAGCGCCAGAATTCCTTCTTCTCCGGGGCGGTCGGTGCTGCTGCCACTTCTGCATTCATGTTTTCGCTCCTAGTAAGGTTCAGTGCTGACGTTCGGCGGCAATCAGGGCACATCCCAGCGCGCTGATGTACTCGGGCATGTCCGGCAGGGACACCGAATCGACGCCCATCGCCACCTTCAGTGACTGGACGAAGCCGGAGTTGTGCACCATGCCGCCGATCAACACCACTTCGCCTTCGATGCCGACCCGGCGCACCATGGCGCAGACGCGACTGGCGACGGCATCGAGCACCGCCTTGGCGATGTCGTTCTTCGGCGTCGAGGAGTGGATCAGCGAGACCACCTCGGATTCGGCAAACACCGTGCATTGCGCGTTCATCGGGATCGACTTGTCCGACTTGAGGCTGGCGTCGCCGAATTCCTTGAGCGTCATCTGCAGCGCGCGGCTCATGGCTTCGGCAAAGGAGCCGGCCCCGGCGGCGCACTTCTCGTTACCGGCGAAGTCGACCGCGCGCCCTTCGGCATCGGTCTTCATGCCGCGACCTTCCTCGGCGCCGACATCGACCACGGTGCGCGCCATGGGGAACATGAAGTTCGCGCCTTTGGCGCCGGCCGTCATTTCCGTGATGCCTTCGGTCGAGAACGAGACCTGCTTGCGCCCGGCGCCCGTGGCGAACACCACCTTCACGTCTTCGCGCTTGAGGCCGGCGGAGGCCAGGGCCTCGTCGTAGGCCTTGTCGGCCGCCACGTCCTGATCCAGGTCACCCGGCATCATGATGTGAGCTTTCTTGACGCCGTACTTCAACTGCGGCGCGCCATCCACCTTGAGTTCCTCGAGCAGTATCACCTTGATGCTGCGCGAACCCATATCGATTCCAGCGGTAATCATCCTTGATTCCTCCTTTGATTTCTCTTGAACACGTCAGGCCGCCTGGCGGCGCAGACCAAGTTGCTCCATGAAGGCATCGACCCGTGCCTGGGTGCGCACTTCGTCGAACTCGCGCTCGTCGCCCATGTTTCCTTCGAATGTCATGATCGGCACGCCGGCCTTGGCGATGCCGCCGCGGTTTTCCATGATGCCCAGCGAGAGGCCTTCGCAGCCGCGATTCAGGTGCAGCATGACGCCGTCGACCTGCCATTCCTTGACGATGCGCAGCATCATTTCGGTCTTCAGGCGCGGATCGAAGAAGTGCTGCCACTGCGGTTTGGACAGGTTCCAGTCGGCGTAGAGGCGCAGGATCTGGTCGCGGGTGTTCATCTCGATGCCCTTTTCCCAAGGCAGCGAACGCCCGCCCCAGCTGCCGTCCGGCTTGTCTTCCCAGATGCCTTCGAGGGCGAAGGTGTAGAGCGAGCCGATCGACACCGCACCGTAGGTTTCGAGGTAGCGGAAGATCTTGAGGAAGGACCAGGGCGGCTGCGTGTCGGACATCATGCGGCACTTCTCGTTGGGCACGGCGGCGATGCCGCGCGCGACGCGATCCTTGACTTCGTCGTAGAGCTCGTCGTAGAAGTCGGCGCACCACTGCGAAGACTTCGACAGCGTGGCCAGCACATACAGGGAGTACATGGTCTTCTCGTCGAGCGGCGCCGGCTTGGCCTTGTTCAGGGCGCAGATGTCGGCCCAGCGGCTGGTCGAGCGCATTTCGTTCTTGACCGCCTTGAGGAACTTTTCGTCGTCGAAGGTGCGGCCGGTGGATTTCTCCAGGAACTCGATGCCGTCGTGCAACTGGTTGGTGACGTAGTCGAGGCGCGCGGCATTCATGTCCTTGTAGGGGCCAACGCCGACGTCGACATAGAACTGCGGCACCCTCTCTTCCTTGGCGACGTGCTGGTACCACTTGGAGTGCGAGCAGCAGATCTGGGTCTGGAAAATGAAGTCGGGCTTGGGGAACTTGCCGCCGTAAAGGTACTTGTCGAGGTGCATGCCACCCCAGTAGATGCGCATGTAGGAGCACAGGTCGCGGGCAAAGCCGACCGACTCGGCGGCGTCCATGCATTCCTTGGCAAACTTGCGGTCGTGCGCCACAGCTGCGGCATACGGCTCGCCGGTCAGCGAATAGACGTCGTCGCCGAGGCCGGCAGGCAGCGCATCCAGCGCCCAGGCGGAACCGGACCAGCGCAGGCCGCCGTTGTCCTTGGCGCGGGCGTAATTCTGGTAATACTGTTCGCGCAGCTGCTTTGCCTTGCCCCACAGCTTGAGTTGCTCAGTCGGATACTTGTTCGGTGCACTCATCTTTCTCTCCCTTCAGTTCAGAATAGCTCTTCGTCGCTCATCGTCTCGAGGAATGCCTCGACACGGATGCGGAAGGGGCCGATGGGGTTGGTAATGTCGAACTCCAGGAACAACGTCGGGATGCCGTTCTTTTCCAGGTGTTCCTTGAGGTCCGGATAGTCGCCCTCGTGCGGATCGCAGAACTTCTGCTGCAAGAAAATCGCCGCGCGCGCGTTGAACTCCTTGGCCAGGCCCAACACGTGGTCGAAGCGGGTATGACTCGGATAATCCTTGGTCGGGCAAGCCGGCCGGTCGCAGTAGCGTTCCGCGATGCGCTTGACCGGGTCGGCATCCTTCTTCGACTCGTTCCAGAAGTAGCGGGTACCCGAGCACTGGTCGTCGATGACAATGGTCGACCCAACCGACTCGACCATGGCCATGAAGGCGACGTCGTCGTTTTCCGAGCCGATGGTCATGAAACGCACGCCTTCGGGACGGTTCACCTGGCGCGATGGCAAAGCAGCAAGCACCTTCTTCAACATCTCGTTGTGCTCGCGCTTATCCACAAACTGCGCAGTGATCGAGGCATACAGAGCCTCGACCCCGGTCACCTTGGGATTGGCTTCCTTGCGGTATTCGAACAGCTGACGCAACAGGCGACGGTTCTCATCGACCACGTCGGCGGCCGCATGCAGCATGGCATCGGTCAGTTCCTTGCCGGTCAGCGCCTGCAGGAAGGTGCGGAAGGACTGGATCTCTGCGTAATGTGCCTTGCGCGCGTGCGGCGACTGCACGTCGTTGGGCATCGGCACGTAGTAGTCCCACTGCACACTGGGCACGTTGCTGCGCCAGGAGCTGAAGGTCTGCCGGTACTGGATGCAGGACTGCGTCAGGGTCACGCCCTCGCAGTAATCGAAACGACCCAGCAGGCCCTGCGCCAGCGAATCGCGGCAAAACGGACAGAACATGCCGAAAATGTGCGGCTCGGTCACGTTTTGTGGTTCATGGGCGCCCAGCACCCGGACCGGAAGCATGCCGGCGGCGATCAGCAATTCCTCCGCCGTATAGGTGCACATCGTCGCCACCACCTGACCACCGGTACGTGCTTTCCAGTCACGTGCGTAGTCGTGGCGCTTCTCATACCAGTTTTTGAACTGGTCGAACAAACCATCAGCCATTGATGCCTCCTTTGTGAGCTGCCCTGCGCATTGCTGCGTTGGACGTGACATTCGTCGTTGTGTGGAACTATTGTTCCACTACTGAACCATACTGCACATTCTGGGGCGAAGTATGGTTCAAAAAAACCTTGACGTCAACGTCAACATGCAATATTTCTCCTTACTTCCCAAACAGCTTATTTATGTTTTAATTTCAATTGATTAGATAGTCTATAGACCTGCTTTTGAATTAGGTCTAAAAAACTTATTCAATATTTTTGCGGATCATGTACTATAGTTCCTGCCAGCTGGCTGCGTAGTCAGCAAACCAATTTAGCCCACCGACCATGATGGAACCAGCAGAAAAAGCTGATACCCCTGCCCCACTGCGCTTCGTCGATGAAGCGGCAGATACTGAGTTCATTCAGGCGCTAGGTATTCGTGTCCGCGAATCGCGAGCGCAGCGCGGCATGTCGCGCAAAACCCTGGCACTGAACTCGGACGTATCGGAACGCTATCTGGCGCAAGTCGAAAGCGGCGAGACCAATCCGTCAATCATGGTCTTGCGCCACGTCGCCCATGCACTGGGGATATCCCTGATCGAACTCCTGGAACCGCAACAGGGCTCGCCGGAATATCGGCTGATCTCCCGCTTCCTCGAACAACTCGCTCCTAACCGGCTTGAAGATGCGCTGTTGCGCTTGATGCGTGATTTCGGCAACGAAGACGCCTCGCGCCGAAAACGCATCGCGCTGGTCGGCTTGCGCGGCGCCGGCAAGTCGACTCTCGGCCGTGCGCTCGCCGCCGAGCTGTCCATGCCCTTTGTCGAACTCAACAATGCAATCGAGGCAGAAGCAGGGATGAGCCTCAATGAGGTATTCATGCTCTACGGCCAACCCGGCTTTCGCCGCCTTGAGCGACGCTGCCTGGAAAACTTCATCGCCCAGCATGAAAACGCGGTGATCACGGTCGGCGGCGGCATTGTGTCCGAGCCCGAGACCTTCAATTTGCTACTGATGAATTGCTATACCGTTTGGGTAAAGGCAAGCCCGGAAGAACACATGTCGCGCGTCGTTGCGCAGGGCGACTTTCGGCCAATGGAGGGCAATGCCGAAGCAATGGAAGACATGCGGCGAATCCTGAGCGCACGCGAGCCGCTCTACTCGAAGGCGGACTTCACGCTGAATACCACCGGCCAAGCCCCCGAAGTCAGCCTGACGCAGCTGCGTCAGGCCGTAGCCCGCTAAGTCTTTAGCGAAGTCTCGGCCGGCACTACCGCACTCTATCGAATTTCCCAGCGGGAATTCGCGAGGCGTCGCACCTGTTCCAGACCGCGGGATACCCGCCGGGGTGAAAACCCCATCGGACGGGGCGCACCGCGCCACACATCACTCCGCGTCCTTGATCCAGTTGATGAAGCCAGCCTTGGGCGTGCCGCATTCCGGGCAGATAAAATCCTCCGGCACGTCTTCCCACTTCGTTCCCGCGGCAAGCCCCTGATCCGGCAGGCCCAGATCCTCCTCATAGGGAAAATAACAGGCTCCGCATTGGTAAGCATTCATGTGCTGACTTCCCTTCCGTGGCGTTGGTTGCGACGAGCCCTCTTTCCCGGAACCCGTCGCGTTTCGTTGAAGCGACTTGCGACCTGCTTCCGTGCGGACCGATGGCGATGAATGATCAGGTGCGCATGAACTCGATTGCCCCCCCGGGCAACAGATAAAGCACATGGGCACGACCACCGGCCACCGTCGGTCTGTGCGCACTGTTCGGCGGATAGACCAGCCAGCCGGGACCCTGGCCGTCAAACCGGGGATCTCCGTCCAGGGGCATGATCATGTCGATCTCTCCATTCGGATGGCGATGGTGCGGCCCGACCACATCGGCCATTTCGACCACATCGATCGAAAAACCATGCAAGTCCGGACCGGGTTTGGCGACGCGACCGTAACGAATGCCTCCATGTTCCTGCTGGCACATCCAACCCGCCGCAACGCCAACGGCACAGGCCGCCTGAATGGCCTTGAACACCGGCCCCTCCGGCGGGAATTCCTTGTTCAGCAGTTCCCCCAGCGAGGCGTCGAGAGCCAGGCCGGTCACACGCCCGGTGATTCCGGCGACAAGTGCGATGAAGTCGTTTTCAGTCATGGATGATTCCTCAGCCGTTGTTTGGTGATGCCCTGAAGTAATTGCGAGCCACAAGCCACCGCGATAAGACTTGCAACATTGTGCATCTATTGCAACCAGATAAAGCATTATATTACTCACTCAACTCAGCGTGTCAAGCACTCTAGTGCAGGTCATTCGCTCGCTCAAGAAATCATCAAGGCACTTGATAACAGATGTCGATACGCCAATCGGCAAGGGAAGCGGGAATAAAAGGCGCGCAATCATCACATGCAACAAATTTCGCATTTTCAGTTGACATCACAAATAACATGCACTATTCTGCTTCTACGATATGCACTATTGTGCGAGCCGGAGACGCGAAAATGCTTCAGGAACAGCAGCCAACCGCCGAAAATATACTTTCCGAGACACCCAAGTCGGGCAGCGAACAGCTGCTTTCCACGCTCGGGCATCGCGTGCGCGAAGTGCGCGAACGGCGCGGTATGACCCGCAAGCTGGTCGCCCGCGATTCAGGCGTGTCAGAGCGCCATCTGGCCCAGCTTGAGGTTGGCGAGGCCAATGTATCCATTGCGCTGCTTGACCAGATTGCTCGCGCGCTGCATACGCCACTGATCGAACTGCTTGCCCCTGAGGGGGAAGATAGCGTCGAGCGCCGGCTTATCCGCCGTTTTCTGGAGCGCCTCCCGCAGCACCGGCTCGAAGAAGTGGTGTTCCGTCTGATGCGCGATTTTGGGCACGAGGAAACGATGCGCCGCAATCGCATCGCGCTCATCGGCATGCGCGGCGCCGGCAAGACCACGCTGGGCAAGCGCCTGGCAAGGGAAATGGGCGTGCCCTTCATAGAACTGGTTGCCGAGATCGAAAAGGATGTCGGCATGCCGGTCAGCGAGGTGTTCTCGCTATATGGCCAAGCGGGCTATCGCCGCATGGAGAAGCGCACGCTGGAACACGTGCTGCAGCAACACACCCGGGCCGTGCTGTCGATCGGCGGCGGCATAGTGTCCCAGGGCGATACCTACGAACAACTGCTGGCCAGTTGTTTCACCGTCTGGCTCAAGGCCAAACCCGAGGATCACATGGCGCGCGTCGTCGCCCAGGGCGATCTGCGCCCGATGGCCGGCAACGACGAAGCCTTGGACGACCTGCGCCGCATCCTGGAAGCGCGCGGCGCGCTTTACGGCAAGGCCGACCGATCGATCGAGACCTCCGATGCATCGGAAGACGAAACTTTCAACCGGCTCAGGCAGTTGGTCAGCGCCTAGCCAGCTATTCCAACAAGGAGATGATGCAATGAATGCACCCACGACACAGAGCGTTGCCACCACCGAACGGGTGGACTACCAGGTCGATCCAACGGCCTACAAGCACTGGAAGGTGGCCTACGACGGGGCAACGGCGACGCTGACGCTGGATATCGACGAAGACGGCGGAATCCGTCCGGGCTACAAGCTCAAGCTCAATTCCTACGATCTGGGTGTCGATATCGAGCTGCACGACATACTGCAGCGGATTCGTTTCGAGCATCCCGAGGTACGCACTGTAGTGTTCACCAGCGGCAAGCAGAAGATTTTCTGTTCGGGCGCGAACATCTACATGCTCGGTGTTTCCTCCCATGCCTGGAAGGTGAACTTCTGCAAATTCACCAACGAGACCCGCAACGGCATCGAGGATTCCAGCCAGCATTCCGGACTCAAATTCCTTGCCGCCTGCAATGGCGCGACCGCCGGCGGCGGCTATGAATTGGCCCTCGCCTGCGACGAGATTTTCCTGCTCGACGACCGTAATTCGTCCGTCAGCCTGCCCGAAGTCCCGCTGCTCGGCGTGTTGCCCGGCACCGGCGGCCTCACCCGCGTCACCGACAAGCGCAAGGTGCGGCGCGACCATGCCGACATCTTTTGCACCATCCAGGAAGGTGTGCGCGGCCAACGCGCCGTCGAGTGGCGCCTGGTCGACGAAGTGGTCAAGCAGCAGCAGTTCGCGGCCCGCATCGCCGAACGCGCAGGGGAACTGGCGAACCGGAGCGACCGCCCGACCAATGCCAAAGGCATCACCCTGACGCCGCTCAAGCGCACCATCGACGAGGCCGGCTACCACTACCAGTTCGTCGATGTCAGCATCGACCGCAAGGCCCGCGTCGCCACGCTCAGTGTGCGTGCACCGCAGACGAATACCGCGCGCAGCGAAGCCGAAATCCTGGCCGCCGGCGTCGATTGGTGGCCGCTGCAAATGACCCGCGAACTCGACGACGCGATCCTCAACCTGCGCACCAACGATCAGGAGGTCGGCCTCTGGCAGCTGAAGACCGCAGGCGATGCCAATGTCGTGCTCGACATCGACGCCACCCTCGTCGCCCATCAGTCGAACTGGTTCGTACGCGAAGTCATCGGCTTCATGCGCCGTACTTTTGCGCGGATCGACGTGAGTTCGCGCAGTCTCTACGCCGTCATCGAGCCGGGCTCGTGCTTTGCCGGATCCCTGCTCGAACTGGCCCTGGCCGCCGACCGCTCCTACATGCTCGACACCACCGATGGCGCCGCGGTCAACACGCTGGCGCTGTCGGCGATGAATTTCGGTCTCCTGCCGATGGTGAACGGCCTGTCCCGCATCGATGCGCGCTTCTATCGCGAAGAGCAGGCAATCGGCGCGGCGCGTGCCGCGCTTGGCAAGATATTGAGTCCGCGCGAAGCCATGGAACTCGGCCTGATCACCGCCGCACCCGACGAACTGGACTGGGCCGACGAGGTCCGCATCGCCATCGAGGAGCGTTCGGCCCTGTCGCCGGACGCGCTGACCGGCCTGGAAGCCAACCTGCGCTTCGGCCCCGGCGAAACCATGAACACCCGCATCTTCGGCCGTTTGTCGGCCTGGCAAAACTGGATATTCATCCGCCCCAATGCCGTCGGCAGCAGCGGCGCGCTGAAGCTCTTCGGCAGCGGCAAGAAACCCCAGTTCGACTGGCAGCGCGTCTGAGCTGGCTGATACCCATCCCCTATCGACACCCTCAACCCCCACTCACCCGAATCGCTCCCCGCACGGGAACAGCGCAACCCAAACTTCCGGAGGCAACAAAATGGCAATCGACTACAACGAGCGGATCCCCAACAATGTGGAACTCTCCAGCAACAAGACCCTGCAGCGCGCCCTCGAACAGTGGCAGCCGTCCTACCTGAACTGGTGGAACGAAATGGGGCCGGACAATTCGACCAACTACGACGTCTACCTGCGCACCGCGGTCAGCGTCGACGCCAACGGCTGGGCGCACTTCGACCACGTCAAGATGCCCGAGTATCGCTGGGGCATCTTCCTCACGCCGGGCGAGGCCGACAAGAAGATTTCCTTCGGCGATCACAAGGGCGACGCCGTGTGGAACGAAGTGCCGGGCGAATACCGCTCCACCCTGCGCCGCATCATCGTCACCCAGGGCGATACCGAACCGGCGTCGGTCGAGCAGCAGCGCCACCTCGGCCTGACGGCGCCGTCGCTCTACGACCTGCGCAACCTGTTCCAGGTCAACGTCGAGGAAGGTCGCCATCTGTGGGCCATGGTCTATCTGCTGCATGCGCATTTCGGCCGCGATGGCCGCGAGGAAGGCGAGGCCCTGCTTGAACGCCGTTCCGGCGACGCCGACAATCCGCGCATCCTGACCGCCTTCAACGAGAAGACTCCCGACTGGCTGTCGTTTTTCATGTTCACCTTCATCACCGATCGCGACGGCAAGTACCAGCTCGCCTCGCTCGCGGAGTCGGCCTTCGACCCGCTGGCGCGCACCTGCAAATTCATGCTGACCGAGGAAGCGCATCACTTGTTCGTCGGTGAGTCAGGGGTTGCCCGCATCATCCAGCGCACCTGCGAAGTCATGAACCAGCTCAAGACCGACGATCCGGCCAAGCTGCGCGCCGCCGGCGTGATCGACCTGCCGACGCTGCAGAAGTACCTGAATTTCCACTTCAGCGTCACCTCGGACCTGTATGGCGCCGAAATATCGTCCAACGCCGCGACCTACTACACAACAGGACTCAAGGGCCGCTTCGAGGAAACCAAGATCGCCGACGACCACAAGCTCGACAACAGCGCGTACGAAGTCATGGATGTCGCGGGCGACAAAATCCTGAGCCGCCACGTACCCGCGCTCACGGCGCTCAACGAACGCCTGCGCGATGACTGGGTCAAGGACGTCCAGGCCGGTATCGATCGCTGGAACCGCGTCCCGGAAAAGCTCGGTATCAATTTCAAGTTCACGCTGCCGCACAAGGGCTTTCATCGCAAGATCGGCATGTTTGCCGATGTCCATGTCGCGCCGGACGGGCGCCTGCTGTCGGAAGCAGAATGGACGCATCAGCACCAGAATTGGCTGCCTTCCGAAGAGGACCGACTGTATGTACACTCGCTGATGGGGCGCTGCCTGGAACCGGGCAAGTACGCCAACTGGATCGCGGCCCCGGCGCGCGGCATCAATAACAAGCCGATCGACTTCGAGTACGTCCGATTCAACTGACAGGCCATGCACGGCGGAGGGGCGGGCCCCTCCGCCATCGATCAACCGGCACGATGGAGCCGAAGAAACCATGAACGCACCCCCTGCCCAAGGCGAGCTTGCCCGACAGCACCTGATAGACCCGGAAATCTGCATCCGCTGCAACACCTGTCAGGAAATGTGCCCGATCGACGCGATCACCCACGATTCGCGCAACTACGTCATTCGCTTCGAGGTCTGCAACTGGTGCAATGCCTGCATCGGCCCCTGCCCGACGGGGGCCATCGACAGCCTGCGCAATGTACGCACGGAAAAACCCTACACGCTTGAGGAGCAGTTTGCCTGGGACGTCCTCCCGGAATTTTCCGACCTCGACAAACTGGCGGCAGGCAATGCAGTCACGGAAGTGCCCAGCGAAGTAAAGCGCATCACCGAGGTCGCCACCGCCGGCCAGGGCGGTCCAGCTCTCGCGCCACGGTCCGCCGCGCATCCTTATGTCAATCTCTACGGACCAGGCAACCCGGTGACGGCAACCGTCAGCGGCAACCATCGCCTGACGGCCGACGACGCATCGAGCGACATCCATCACCTGGTCCTCGACTTCGGCGCCATCCCCTTCCCTGTCCTCGAAGGCCAGTCGATCGGCATCATCCCACCGGGCGTCGATGCCAACGGCAAGCCTCATCTGTTGCGGATGTACTCGGTGGCCAGCCCGCGCGAAGGCGAGCGTCCCGGCTACAACAACCTGGCCCTGACCGTGAAGCGGGTCGACCAAGACCACGAAGGCAAGCCGGCCCGCGGCGTCTGCTCGAACTACCTGTGCGACCTGACCAAGGGCGACCCGGTTCAGGTCACCGGCCCCTATGGCGCCACCTACCTGATGCCCAACCACCCCGGCGCCTCGATCATGATGATCTGCACCGGCACCGGATCGGCGCCGATGCGCGCGATGACGGAACGCCGCCGGCGCCGAATGAGTCTGAACGAGGGCGGCGAACTGGTGCTCTTTTTCGGTGCCCGCAGCCCTGGCGAACTGCCCTACTTCGGCCCGCTGCAAAAGCTTCCGGCGGATTTCATCGACATCAATTTTGCATTTTCGCGCATGCCCGGCGAGCCGAAGCAATACGTCCAGGACCTGATCCGCGCCAAGGGCGACAAGGTATTCCAGATGCTCCAGGACGAAAACTGCTTCATCTACGTGTGCGGCCTCAAGGGCATGGAAGCGGGAGTCCTGGAAGCCTTCCGCGACATCTGCCGCGCGCATGGTGCGGATTGGGAAACCTTGCGTCCGGAGTTGCTGGGCAAGGCCCGCTTCCACGTCGAAACCTATTGATTGCCACCGCCCCGCCGACCGCCTTTACGGACTGACAGCATGCGGCCACCAGCGATCCGTATCATCGAGGACGAACATTCGGCCATCGCCGCCGTGCTCTATGCCCTGCGCTACCTGGTGAAGCAGATGCGGGACTGCGGCGAGCCAGCCAATTTCCCCTTGTTGCGGGCCATACTCGACTACGTCGTGTCCTACCCGGACCACTGGCATCACCCCAAGGAAGACCGTTACCTGTTTGCCCGCATCCGGCAGCGCACCCATGATGCCGATGCGCTGCTCGCCGACCTGGAACGCGAGCATCGCATCGGTTACCCGATGATCGAGGACCTGACGAATCGACTGATCGACTTCCAGAATGGCGAAGCCTGCGCCCGCGAGGCGTTCTTCGAACTCGCCGGCCGCTATGTGCAACTGGAATGGGCGCACATGCGCAAGGAAGAGGATCTGCTGATGCCGATCGCCGAGCGCGTGCTGGACAAGGCCGACTGGGAAGAAATCGAACGGGCGTTTCGCGAGAACGACAACCCCCTATTCGGCATCAAGCCGAAGGACGAAGCCGAACGGCTATACCAGCGCATACTGAGCCTCGCGCCCGCACCGATCGGCTGGGCGGGCAAAGCAACGCGAGGTTCGTAAGCACCTGCGCCGTCCGGCCCCAACGGGCGCCGCGCCGTCGCGGACTCTGTCTGCCGGGGGTTCCGCTTCGCGGGCCGGCAAGCGCCGACTCTTCAAGCCAGACGGAAGCGACTGACCATGGACCCGAGTTGGCCGGCGAGGCTGTCCAGCTGGCCGGCGGTCGCGGTCGCCTCATTGACCACGGCGGAATTCTCGCCGGCGCGCTGGGCGATGCGCTCGACGTTGCGGGCAATCTCCTGACTGGCGCTGTCCTGCTCGTTCATGGCCAGGGATATCTCGTTGATGCGTTGCGCCACGCGCGAGGCGCCATCGCGAATCCGTTCCATGGTTTGACCGGCCTCGCGAGTCAGTTCGACGCCATGCTGGACGCGCTCGACGCCGGACTTCATGCTCGCCACGGCACCTTGGGTTCCGCTCTGGATGGCGCTGACCATGGTGGCAATTTCCTGGGTCGAATTGGAGGTCCGTTCGGCGAGCTTGCGGACCTCGTCGGCCACCACGGCAAAACCGCGACCGCTATCGCCTGCCCGCGCGGCTTCGATCGCCGCATTCAAGGCTAGCAGGTTGGTCTGGTCGGCGATTTCGCGAATGACCTGGACGATACCCGTGATCTTCGACGACAGCTGCCCCAGTTGCTGGACTGCCTGCGCAGAACTGGTCACCGCACTCGAAATGGCTTCGATCTCCACCACGGTCTGCGATATCACCTCGGCCCCATGGACCGACAGTTTTCCCGAATCGGCCGACACCGTGAGTGCCTCACGGGTGCCTTGGCTGATCTCGGCGATGCTGGTGGTGGTTTCCTCCATCGCCGCAGCCATCACGGCCGTCGCGTCGTTCTGCGCGTCGGTTGCCGTGGCCAATTGCTGCGACGACGACAGCAGTGCCTTGGCCGATTCCTTTACCCGGTCGGCGGTATCCTTGATGCCAAAAATCAGTTCGCGCATCTGCGCGGTCATTTCGTTCACGCTGGCGGCCACCGCCGCAAGTTCGTCCCTGGACTCAAGACTTGCCGTAGCGCTCAGATCGCCTTCGCCGATGCGCCGCACCGTCGCCGACAACGAACGCACTCCGCCCATTACGGCGAGATAGGCTCCCACACTGAGATAGAGGTACAACAGCACGGCGAGCGCGACCAGGCTCATGCTGATGTAAATCCCAAGGCGCAGGCCGGCAAGACGCTTTTCGATCAGGCGCTCGGCCAAGGGCAGCATGGTTGTGGTCAGTTCGGCAAACAAGCCGCTCGTCGCCTCCTGTCCGGATTCGGAAAGCGCATCCCCGGACACGTAAGGGTCCGCGAGCAGATTGCCCTCAGCCATGGCCGTGATGATGCCGACGTTCTTGTCGACATTGGCTTCCACCCCCTTCAGCTCCTGGACGATGTCCGGATTGTTCTGCGCCGCTCGCTTCAGGCTGATGATGGCGCTGTTCCGGGTCTCTTCCGCGGCACCCATCCATTTTGAAAACTGGGCCCGATCGCCATCGTTGGGCTTGCCACGCAACAATATCTCGGCCCCGACGTCGCGGATGCGTGAAAGTTGATCGAGCATCGCCGGCAGGTGCACCACCGAAGCCGACACGATATACAGTGTATCCAGCGACGAATCCGCCACCAGTTGGCTTTCGTCCGCGGTGTCGCGTATCAACTGGTTGATCGCGGCAAGCGCCGCAGCGTGGGTATTCAGGTTCAGCGTGGGCGGCTTGTCTTTCCAGTTCGCCCCGGCCGCCGCGATCCAGGTCGCCTTGACCTGGGCCAAGGCCTTGTCGAGCTTCAGGTGCCTGGCTTCGCCGCCGACTGCGGCGTCGAGCTTCTGCAACTTGTCGGCGACCTCGGTTTCGACTGCCAGGGCCTTCTTCGCGGAAGGCTCGGCCGACTCCTTGCTGGCCAGGGCCAAGGTGGTCAGCGCGCGATGCTGCTCGATAAGCTGCTTGGCTTCCAGCGCCGGTTTCAGAACCTTCAGCCCGGTCAGTTCATTGCTCGCCTGCCCTATCGTGGCGTGGGTCATCAACACCAGTCGGACCAGCAACAGGACAATCGCGACAGCGCTAAGCCCGCCCATCAGGGCAAACTTCTGCTTGTACGGCAGACGATCCATGATCGCCTTGGCTGGTCCAAAAATCAGCATGCATCACCCCGCAATATCGTTATTCTTTAGCCTGATGGCCACTCTTTGGCAAGCTGTGGCGCGCCAATTGCCGCGCCGCAATCGGCTTTCCTAATTTGAAAGCCGCACTCGATTACGATTCAGGCGGCGGCGACGTCCGCCAAGCGCGCAAACGCCGTCCCGCCAGCGCCGACTCTTACAGCTTCAGGGCAACCAATGCGATCGACGGCAAGAAGACGATCAATGCGATCCGCAGGAAATCGGAAGCCAGGAATGGCACTATTCCAATAAAGGTTTCCTTCATCGGTGTGTCTTTAGCCATGCTGCTGATGATGAATACGTTGAGGCCGACTGGTGGCGTAATCATGCCGACTTCCACTGCCATCAAGGACAGGATGCCAAACCAGATCGCCTTCGACTCCGCGTCCAAACCCCAATAGTCCAGGCCCATGATGATGGGGAAAAAGATCGGCACGGTGAGCAGGATCATCGACAGACTGTCCATGATGCAGCCGAGCACGAGGTAGATGCAGAGAATCACAAACAGGATCAGCAGCGGCGAATAGCCGAGGCTGACCACCCATTTGGACAGCTCCGCCGGCATTTGCGTCAGCGCCAGGAACACGTTCATCACGTCGGCGCCGAGCAGGATCAGGAAAATCATCGCCGTCGCCTGTGCCGTGCCATAGACGCATTCCAGGAAACCGCGCTTGCGCAATCCGCCGGATCTCCAGGCGACATAGCCGGTGGCCAGGGTGCCGATCGACGCCGCTTCGGTGGGAGTGAAGAAGCCGCCGTAGATGCCGCCGATCACGGCCGCAAAAATCAGCAATACCGGCCAGGTTTCGAGCAGCGCAGCCAGCCTTTCGGCCCAACTGGCGCGATCGCCGGCTGGCGCCGACGTGGAATCGACGCGCGCCATGAGGGCGATCACCAGCATGTAGCCGATCATCGCAATTAGTCCAGGAACGAAAGCCGAGACGAACAGCTTGGCGATGTTCTGTTCGGTGAGAATCGCGTAGATCACCAGAGGGACAGACGGCGGAATCAGGATGCCTAGGGTTCCGCCCGCGGCGATTGCCGCCGTGGCCAGACGCCCGGAATACTTGTGGTTGCGCAGTTCCGGCAGGGCCACCTGACCCATGGTCGCCGCGGTCGCCAGTGACGAACCGCAGATGGCGCCAAAGCCCGCGCAGGCGCCTACTGCCGCCATGGCCATGCCGCCGCGCCAATGCCCGATCATGGTATTGCCGGCACGAAACAAAGCCTTGGAAAGACCGCCGTGAGTGGCGAACTGGCCCATCAACAGGAACAGCGGCACCACGGAAAGATCGTAGATCGAGTAGCGCGCCCAGGCCGCCGTCTTCATGTAGTTCAGCAACGGCGCGGCACCGGCGATCCAGATGTAGCCGACGGAACCGGCCACCAGCATGGCCATCGCGATATGAACGCGCAACGCCATCAACAGCAACATCAGGCCGCCGATCAGCATCCCCTGTTCGATGCCGGTCATGCACAGACTCCCTTGCAGTCGCTCCAGGCTGTATAGAGTGCGGCACAACCGAGCAGGAAAAAGGACGGCACCATGAAGGCGTAACCCCACCATGTCTGAAGATTCAGCAGCATGGAAGCATCGCCGTTGCCGTACAGTTCGATCATGCCGAGACAGACGCGCCAGGAGAAGATGAACCCCGCGACAGCCAGCACCAGACTGGCGACAATGTCGAGTACCTTATTGACCCGGGGAGGCATGCCGGTGGTAAAGAAGTCGACAATGATGTGGCCCCGTATCATCTGGCAGAAAGGCAGCGACATGGTGACGGCCACGGCGGACATCATCTGTACCAGTTCGTAGTCGCCGAGGATCGGCATGTCGAACAGCGTGCGGCCGACGATGCTGGTGAGCGACATCAGTGCCATCAGGACCAGCATGATGCCGGCGCAGATCGCAAAAAAGCGGCACATGTTATTTAGCACACGACCGATCAGTGCGTCCGGCCGCGCCGCGGTGTCGACAAAAAGTGCGTCCGCCATCAATTACTCCAGAAATTAGGAAAGCCATCCCCGCTTCCACGGCGAGGGACTGGCACACCGGACACCAACCGCAGTCGGTATCCGGTGTAGTGTCGCCAGGATTACTTGGTGTACTTCTTGATCAGGTCGCGCGCAGCCTTGAGGGTCTTGGGACCGTCGTGACCGAGCTTGGTGATGTTGGCGGCCCATTCGTCGTCGAGGCTGTCGGTGGCTTTCTTCCACTTGTCGAGTTCAGCCGCCGGAATCACGTTGATCGCGACGCCGGACGCCTTGACCTTTTCGCGCCCCGGACCGTCGTCGGCTTCCTGCACCCGGCCGGCCATGGCAGAGAATTCCTGCCCCGAATTGTTGTCGATGACCTTCTTCAGGTCAGCCGGCAACGAGTCGTACTTGGCCTTGTTCATTGCGATGGTGAAAACGGTGGTGTACAGCGCGTTGTACTTCGGATCGGTTTCCGCCGCGAACTTGGCCAGTTCGTTGACCTTGATGCTGGGCACGACCTGATAGGGGATCACGGCGCCGTCGATGACGCCCTTGGACAGCGCCTCGGGAACCGCCGGCACCGGCATGCCCACCGGCGTCGCGCCCAGCATGCCGAGCATCTTGTTGGTCAGGCGGGTCGGCGCGCGGAACTTCATGCCCTTGAAGTCGGCCATGGTCTTCATCTGCTTCTTGGTGGTGAACAGATAGCCGGGACCATGCACATGCACCGCCAGCACGTGGACGTCCTTGAATTCGTGCTTCGAGTATTGCTGATAGAAATCCCATGCGGCGCGGCTGGTGGCCTCGGCATTGGTCATCATAAAGGGCAGTTCGAAGACTTCCGACATCGGGAAGCGGTTGGCCGAATAGCCAAGCACGGTCCAGACCACGTCGGCGACGCCGTCCTTGGCCTGGTCGAAGAGCTGTGGCGGAGTGCCGCCGAGCTGCATCGCGGGATAGATTTGACACTTGATCCTGTTGTTCGATTCCTTGGCCAACTTGTCGCACCAAGGCTGGAACACACCGGTTTGGATGAAAGTCGTCGGCGACAGGAAGTGATGAACCTTGAGCGTCACCTCTTGAGCCTGAACTGCAAACGCGGTCCCGACAATTGACGCCGCGACCAAGGTCTTTGCCAGTAGCTTCTTCATCTGCATCTCCTCTTTGGTTGGCGAATGGATCGCCTTATTGAAATTACATGAGTACAACAGGAAAACACGGTTTCAGTAGAGGCCAACGCCATGCGCCTCGGCATCGAGTGCAGCGGCCAAACTGATTTGGATCATCGTCTATCGAACACTTTCACACCTGGTCGGCTGGCATATTCCGAAAGAATGACGTCGAATCACCCCTTTTTGAACAGGCACTATAATTCATCATTCCCAGCCGACCCGCTGAACAATAATACATCAGTTGCACCAAGGTTGATAGCGCCAATCGCAGCTATTTTGGCCGCCGGTCGATGACTCGCTTGGCCTTGCCCACCAGGGTTCGTTCGACCTTGTCGGTTTCGACCACATGGACGTCGGCGGTGACGCCGACCAGAGCCTTGATGTGGTGTTTCACGTCGGCACCGATTTCACGCCGCCGGGCTTCGCCAATGGAATCCGAGAGGTCGCTGCGTACCTCGACATACACATCCAGCTGGTCGAGATGACCTTCCCGCGACACCTGCAGCTGGTATTGGGCACACAGGTTGGGATTCTTCAGAAGGATTTCCTCGATCTGCGTCGGAAATACATTGACGCCGCGAATGATCAACATGTCGTCGCTGCGGCCGGTGATCTTCTCCATGCGCCGCATCGGTCGCGCCGTACCCGGCAGGAGGCGGGTCAGGTCGCGCGTGCGGTAGCGGATGATCGGCAGGGCTTCCTTGGACAGCGACGTGAACACCAGTTCGCCCATCTCGCCGTCGGGCAGTACCTCGCCGGTTTCCGGATGGATGATTTCCGGATAGAAATGGTCTTCCCAGATCGTCGGGCCGTCCTTGGTTTCGGCACACTCGCAGGCCACGCCGGGGCCCATGATCTCGGAGAGACCGTAGATGTCGATCGCCTGGATATTCAGGCGCTGCTCGATTTCACGCCGCATCTCGTTGGTCCACGGCTCGGCGCCGAAGACGCCGACACGCAGGCTGGTTTCCCTGGGATTGATTCCCTGCTTGATCATCTCGTCGGCCACGGTCAGCACATAGGACGGCGTGCAACAGATCACCGTCGGCTTGAAATCCTGAATCAGCTGCACCTGCTTTTCGGTCTGGCCGCCCGACATCGGGATCACCGTTGCGCCAAGAGCCTCACCGCCATAGTGGGCGCCGAGGCCGCCGGTGAACAGGCCGTAGCCGTAAGAATTGAGGAGGATGTCGTCGGCCGAACAGCCGGCGGCGCGCAGCGAACGCGCCATCAGTTGCGCCCACATCGCGATGTCGTTCTTGGTGTAGCCGACCACCGTGGGTTTGCCGGTGGTGCCGGACGACGCATGCACGCGCACCACGTCACGCATTGGCGTCGCGAACATGCCATAGGGATAGGTGTCGCGTAGATCGAGTTTGGTCGTGAAGGGAAATTTTGCAAGATCCGAGAGCTGCTTGAGGTCGTCCGGGTGCACCCCGGCGGCGTCGTACTTCTTCCGATAATGCGGCACGTTGTCGTAGACGTGCTTGAGCGACCACTTCATGCGTTGCAGCTGCAGGGTCCGAAGTTCTTCCAGGCTTGCCTTTTCGATCGGTTCCAGGTCCGTGCCCGGCAAATTCTGCTTGCTCATGTATCTTCCCCCTATGCGCTCTGTCGATGAGCCATTTGTTTTACGAATGCGAGATTTTCCACGACCTTGGACTGAATGTGTGAAATCTGATCAGGACTCAGGTGACGGAAACGGCCCATCGCCTTGAGATAGTCGGTCACCGGCAGCGGATCATCGACCGGCCGGGTGAATTGCAGGCCGTCGCGCGGGTTGTACTCCCAGAGCATGACGAAATTGGTTTCGACGGCCTTGCGTGCCACCTCCATGTTCTGATTGGTCGGGAAGCGCCAGCCCGTGGTGCAGGGCGAATAGACATGCAAGTAGGCAAAGCCGCGCTTGGAGGCTTCCAGTGCCCGGTCGAGCTTGTCGTAGAGGTCTTCCATGTAGGCCGTCGATGCCGTCGCGACGTACTCGCAGCGATGATTGACCATGATCAACGGGAGATTCTTGGCATCCTGCGTCTTGCCCTGCGAGGGCATGCCGCCCGATCCCTGGCCGACCGGCGTGGTGGAGGTCCACGCCCCATAGGGCGTGCAGCTCGACCGTTGCATGCCGGTATTCATGTAGCCCTCGTTGTCGACCACCATGAACAGCATCTGTTCGTTGCGTTCCGCCGCTCCCGAAAGCGACTGGAAACCCACGTCCGACGCGCCGCCGTCGCCGGCGATGGCCAGGGCATTGACCTCGCGCCCGACACGCTTGTATTGGCGCTTGATGCCCGCCAGCATGGCCGCGGTGTTGGTCAGCAGCGGATGAAAGACCGGCACCTTGGTGCCCGTGGTGCCGTTGAATCCGACCGAGCCCATGCCGGGAACGCAGCCGGGCGGCGTCGCCAGCACGGTGTCCGGCCCCACCCGGCGCAAGGTGTGGCGCATCAGGAGCTCGGTATTGCAGCCCTGGCAGCCGGCAAGGCCCGGTGCGAACAGGTCTTCCCAGTCACCGACCTCGTTGTAGATGCGCGAGGTGGTGATGTATTTCAGCGCGCCGTGGGGACAGGCTGGCACGCAGGCCGGTGCGCCATCGCAGGTATCGCATTTGGCGACATGGCCGCTGCCCGCGTCGAGGGCGATGCCGGCGTAGGCGCAGCCGACCGTGCACAACAGGCAATCGACGCACTTCGCCGCATTCCAGTCGATGACTCCGCTCGCGCCATCCTTGGTCAAGGCGCCTGCCGGGCAGACCGTGACGCACTTCGGATCGCCGCACTGGCGGCACAGGGCGAGCTCGAAGCCGTCATCGGCGCTGTCGACGATCTGGATGCGCGAACGCGTCTTGTCGACAGTGCCGGTCTTGACGGTCGCGCAAGCCGTCATGCAGTCGCCACAGCCGTCGCATTGGGCGGCATCGAAGGCGATGGTGTTGTAGGCCCCTCCAAACATTGCCATGCTTATCTCCACGTCTTCGACATGATTTCGCGTCCCACCGTCATCGGCTCGGCGAGGAAACGTTCCTTGACCGGCGACAGGTCGATCCGGCGCAGGATCAACTGGCACATCACGCCGCCGTCGAAGAACTCATTGACGCCGTAGATGCCGAGCAGGCAACCGTTCTTGAAAATCGCCTTGAGGTAACGGCCGCTGACTTCGTCAAAGCGCGTCAACACCTCGGCGCCTTCGGGCACCTTGCTGCTGCCGACCGAGATCGCGTGGCGGCCAAAGAAATGGTAAGTGTTCAGCGGCACGCCGCCCGGATATTTTTTCAATCCGGAGTCGCCCGCCATCGCCATGCCGGCAATGCGGCCCTGCTCGGCGGCGTCCGGCAGGATCGCATTCATCACCTTGTCGTCCGTGAAAAAACCCTTGGCCTGGGCGCAATCGCCGGCCGACCAGACATTGGCGACGCTGGATTGCATGGTGTCGCTGACCAGGATGCCCCGGTCGTGTTCAACCGGGCTGCCGACGAGATAGTCCATGTTCGGCTTGACGCCGGTGGCCACCAGCAGCAAATCGGCTTCCAGCGTCGCCCCGCTTTCCAGGGTCAGCGTGACGCCCGGGGTGGCCGGGGTGGCCGGGGTGCCAAATGAGGCAGCCGACGGCGCGAGTTTGACCACGCGGCTGCCGGTGAGGATTCGCGCGCCGTTGTCGGTGAAGGCTTTTTCGATCAGGCCTGCGGCGATCGCGTCGAAGTAGCCGTCGGTGAGCTGTTTCGCCATTTCCACCACCGTCACGCCAGCGCCGACTTTCACCAGATTTTCCGCTGCGTGCATGCCGACCAGTCCGGCGCCGAGCACCACGGCCTGCTTCGACTGCTTGATCGCGGCGTTGAGCCTCGTCGCGTCGTCGAGCGTGCGCAACACATGGTAGGACACCGTATCGATGCCCGGAATCGGCGGAATCGCCGGCGAGGCGCCGGTGGCGAGCAGAATCTTCTCGTAGGCAATCTCGCTGCCGTCGGCCAGTTCGGCGGCATTGCGCTCGGTGTGCAATGCCTTCAGCGCCGTGCCGCGCTTCAATTGCACCCCTTGGTCGGCGAAGAACTTCTCGTCGCGCAGGAAAATGCCATCGGGTGCCGAGCGGCCGGAAACCACATAGGGCAGCACGGTCGGCGAATACGGCAGATGCGGATCGCGGGTCAGCAGCGTCAGGCTGCCGGTCGCGTCATGCATGCGGATTGCCGTCACCGCTTCGAGGGCGGCGTGGCTACTGCCGACCACCAGATACTTGGTCTGTTCCATGGTCAATCCTTCTCGTTGAGCCAGACGGGTTCGGTCGGGGCGGGATTGCTCAGCAGCTTTTCCGTCGCCTCGATGACGCGATGAAAATGCCCGACCGTGATGTCGGCCCCGGCGAGTCCGCCGATGAAGCTCATCGACGGAACGTGACGTCCGAGTTTGTACAAAACCCCCATGGTCTCCTGGTACATCGGCCCGCAGTTCCAGCGGAAACCGACCGAGCGATCGACCACGCCGACCGCCTGCACCTTGTCCAGCGACTTCATCAAGGCGTCCACCGGGAATGGACTGAAGGTCTTGATCTTGATCAGTCCGACGCGTCGGCCGGCGTCGCGCGCCTCGTCGATCGCATCCTTGGCGGCGCCGGTCATGCTGCCCAGGGTCATGATCGCGTAGTCGGCGCCTTCCAGTCGGTACTCCTCGACCAGCGGCGCAAAGCGGCGACCGAAACGCTGCGCCCATTCCTCGTGGATGTCCTCGATTACGCGCAGCGAGTTCTGCATGCCGCGACACTGACCCTTGCGGTAGCGGACGAAAGTCGACGGGCCACGGCCAGACGAGCCGCCGGTCAGCGGATCGACCGCCATCGGCCGCAGGGGATCGAGCGCCACATGCCAATTGACGTCCTTGACGCCCATGAAGGCATCGACTTCGGCCTGCTCGGGCAGCTCGACGCGGGAGGTGCCGTAGGACAGGTAGTTGCCGTCGAGGCAAACGTTGACGGGCAGCATGACGTCGTGATGCTCGGCAATCTTGAAGGCCATGATCGTGGTGTCCAGCACTTCCTGCACCGTCTCGCAATACACCTGGACCCAGCCGACTTCGCGCACCGTCATCGCATCCTGATGGCCGCCCCATACCGATTGCGGCGTGATGCCGTCGCGCGTGACGATCGACATGACGATCGGCAGGCGCATGCCGGACGTACGGAAATACGGCTCGAACATGAAGGCCAGGCCGGGACCGCAGGTCGCGGTATAGGTCCGTGCGCCGGCCAGCGCGCCGCCTTGCAGCACCGACAGCACCGAATGCTCGCCCTCGGCATCGACGATGTCGGCATCCATGCGGCCGTCGGCGATCAGCTTGGCGACGTGCTCGACGAGCGAGGACTGCGGCGTGATCGGATACACGGCGACCATATCGGGACGCGCCAGGGCAACGCCGAGAGCGGCGGCCTCATTGCCTTCGACCAGCATGACCTTCTGCTTGGCTGGCTTGGCTTGCGGCGACTTTTCGAGAGTGGCGGTAGTCATTTTGCCTCCGCAATCAAGGTGCGAATACAAGAGTCGGCGCCGGCGATGCGGCGGTTCAAGACAGATTGGACGGACGAAAGACTCATGTCGCCTCCGGGATCATGGTGATCGCGCGCTGCGGACACTCGTTGGCGCAGATGCCACAACCCTTGCAGGTTTTCAGGTTGAAATCGAACCAGGCCGGCTTTTCCTCGACGCACTGCACCGGGCAATACAGCCAGCACACGGCGCACTTGACGCACTTGTCGCGATTGACCACGGGACGCATGCTGCGCCAGTCGCCGGGCAGCATCGGGCTGACCTCGGTCGCTACCGGACACAGGTCATCGGGGACATTGGCCTCTTTCAGGTCGAACAGCGGATAGCTGGTATGTCTGGTCATGCCGCCGCCCTCCGCTCGATGGTGTAAACGGTGGTCTCGTTGTAACCGCGTTCAAGGGCAAGCAGGTTCTGCTTCAGTCCGGCATCGCGAAAATCCGAATCCTCCAGCGAGCGCTTCAAGGCATCCAGCGACACCACGCCGGTCGTCTTGGCGAATGCGCCCAGCATCAGCGTATTGGTGATCGGCTTGCTGAAAATCTGCAAGGCAATCCCGATCGCATCGCAAAGACCGACCGTGGCGACGTTCGGCGACAGTGCCAATTCCGCCAGCGGCCTGTTGGTGGCCTGTACCAGCGTGCCGCCGGGCTTGAGGCCGGCGAAGATGTCCACCGAACGGGTCAGCGTCGGATCGACGCAGATCAGGCAATCGGGCGTGTAGATGTTGGTCAACTGGCGGATCTCGCGATCGCTGCAACGCAGGAAGGAAACCACCGGCGCGCCGCGTCGTTCGAAGCCGAAGGACGGAATCGATACCGCGTACTTGCCCTCCTCCAGCAAAGCGGCCGCCAGCATCGCGGCTGCCGTAACGGCGCCTTGACCGCCTCGGCCATGAAAGCGTACTTCGTACATCGTGTCTCCTCCAGTTCCAATGGAGCTACGTGGCTCCATCTCGTGTTTCCGCGTGCACCGACTATCCAGAACTTACCCCAGACATGGCTTTCCAGCCGGGCTTGACGGCCGGACCGGCGGTCCCGCGTCCGCGCACCGGCATATGCGGCATGGCCAGCCCCTGGGTAAAGGCGGCGCGACGCACCAGCGTGAATTTCAGGAACCAGCCGCTGGCAACCATCATGATCCCTGCCGCCAACAATAAACCCGCCTGCCCGGGAATGCCCGCCATAAGAGCCGCGAGCGCGACCGCCGGCAGCACATGGCCGAAGACCACAAACCTCGCGTCCGTCCCCCTCAATACCGTGAGGGCGGCTTCCGGCGCGCCATCGGCAACCAGCGCACCCAGATAGGCTTTCCAGAGAAATGCCCGCGTCAGGATCAAGACGATCAAGCCAGCCATGAACCAGAAGCCGCTCGCCGAGGACGCCAGGGATGCGACGCAGGCCAGGAAACCCGCGCCTTCAGTGAGGCCAGTCGCTACCATGAGGGAAACGCTGCGTGGATGACGCCATGCCGGGATGCCCTTGTTGGCCGCCAGAATGCGCGCCTGGCTATAGAGGAAAGTCAGGCCGAAGATTCCGGCGAGCACGACGAGCAGCGGTTGAACGGTCAGAAGCGCCAATCCGCCTGCGGCGAATACAGTCAACGCCACAACGGCCTCGCGCGTCATCCATGAGGTCGCGAAATGGCGATAGACGTTCAATGCACGCCATGGCCTTCCAATCTCAAACCAGACGCAGGTCAATCCGCCACCGATCAGGATCAGGCCCAGCAGAATCGCAACCCGCGCGGGAAAGGCATCGAGACCGGCAAGCGCAACGCACAACAGCAGGCCACCGCCGGCGCCACCGGCGATGAAATTGCTGGCGGCGCGCCAATCCCAATTGCGCTGCTGTTTGGGAAAAGCGAGGTCGGAAGCGCGAAGGACGGATTTCTTCATGACTGATCCCAGATGTAGTAAACGCCCGGCTCGGTGCCCAGTTCCTCGTGCATGCGGTAGTGTTGGGTTTCTCCCAGCAGGCGGCTGACGCTGCTGTCCGGATCCTCGATGTCGCCGAACTGCATGGCACCCGAGATGCAGGAATTGACGCAGGCGGGCGTCACCTCGTGATCGACACCGGGAATCTGCCCGGTGCGCGCCGCGAGGTCGATACGATCCTTGCAGAACGTGCATTTCATCGACACCCCGATCCGGTCCGGATCGAAGCGCTTGGCCTCCGACGCCATCGGCGTGTCGCCGTAGGCATATTTCGGCTCATGAACGATGGAGCGGGCATCGTAGGGACAGGCCATGACGCAATTGGCGCAGCCGATGCAAAGATCGTAGTCGATCGCCACCAGGCCGTCGGCGCGCTTGGTCGTGGCACGCGTCGGACACACCGATTCGCAGGGCGGATTGGCGCAATGCATACAGGCGATCGGCAAGAAGCTGCGCCGCACGTCGGGGAACTCGCCGCTCTCGATGTCGAGCACGCGCCGCCACTGGATGCCGGGCGGCGTCGCGTTGGCGCCCTTGCAGGCGGCGGTACAGGTCTGGCAACCGACGCAGCGGCGCAGATCGATGCTCATCACATAGCGCGTCATGCTGGCCGTCTCCGGATCGTCATGTTAATTTCGCCGTTCTCCAGTCGGCGGCACGCGGCATTCGCGGACGCTACGCCCCCGCTCGCTGCGCTCACGGGTCCCCCTCCTCTGCTCATGCCGGTACCTCCATCCTGCGCACGCCGACCCGCACGATGTCGGCACCCGAACCCGTCGCATCCGTCAGGTCGAGCGACATCGGCGCGATGGTGTTGAGACTGGGTGCATTCATGCCCTTGGCAAACGGTGTCGCCCAATGGTCGAACTGGCCGATGATGACCAGAGTGTCCGGCCGGATGCCCTGCATCAGCGAAGCCTTGCCGTAGGTGGCGCCGATGTGGGAGCGCACCTCGACGCGGTCGCCTTCGGCAATGCCGAGGCCGGCTGCGGTCTTCGCATTCATGATCACCCCGGCATGGCCGCGCAGGTTCTGCGCCACCTCGTGCATGACCTCGATCGCGGCATTGCCGCCGGCGTGGTACTGCATGCTCTTGGTGGTCAGCAGCCAGAACGGGAAGTCCTCGAGTTTGGCGCCGGCTTTTTCGAGGTTGCGTATCCAGCGCCCCGGCACGTCGTGCCACTCCGGCAGCGCGGTATATTCGGAAAGCTGCTCGTCCCACCAGTTCATCTTCTTTTCATGCAAACGGCGGCCAAGTTCGCGGCCGGCGCGCAGCAGGCGCTCCTGATAGGGCAATTCATAGCGCAGACCAAGCTTTTCCATGGTCGGCGTCAAATACCACTCGAGCCGCGACATCGGCACGGCGAAAAAGCCATGCTCGCGGAACCATGCCAGATCATGCTCCTCACGTCCCTCCGAGAGCGTGACGCTGGCCGCACGGCAGACGGCGTCCCAGATTTGCTCCGGGTCCGCTTCGCTTGCCGGATCCAGGCTGAAGTCGTAGCCCTCGCCCTTGAGCGGCGAAACGCCGGAGACGCCCTTGTTGATGGCGCCGAAATACGGGTCGAGCAGGCCGGTGCGCTTGGCCAGCTCGGTGGTGATCCAGGTGAAGTCGCGGGCCTCGCCCTGCGGCTCGACGGCCTTCTGCCGCAGCACCACGCCCTTGTAGTCCCAAAACTGCTCCATGTACTTGGTGCCGCCCATACGGATCATCTGGGTCGATTCGAGATCGGTCGCCTCCGGCAGCAGCACGTCGGCCATGTAGTTGGTCTCGTCCACCGTGTAGGCGACGCAGGCCATGAAGGGAAAACGTGCGGCGACCTCCGCCAGGTGCCGGGTGTCCCAGAAGGAGATCGAGGGATTCGAGCGGTAGACGATCCACACATCCGGCAGCGTCGGCATCGGCATCGACCAATCGTCCGGGCGCTCGCCCTGGAACATCCAGGCCAGTTGCGTAGGGCCCAGCGCCTGGCTCCAGGCGCCGTTGTGGCCGACGATGGGCACCAGGGTCTGGTGCAGATTGCGGGTGGACGGCGACGATTGCCATTCCTCCTTGCTGGTCGGATTGAAGTACTGCACCATGAAGCCGTCCTCGCCGGACTTCACCGAAAGATGGCGGTTGTCGCGCGACTTGTTGAGTCGCACCGTGGTGCCAACCAGCCCGCCGGGATTTTCCAGCGCGCCCACCAGCGCCGCCAGCACGGTGCGCGCCCAGCAGCATTCGTATGCACCCCAGCCATTGTTCACCGACTTGCCCAGCGTCACGGCGACCGGCCGCAGGGGCAGCGTCTGGCCGTCGATCACAATGGTTTCGCCGATACTCGCAGCTTCGAGGTATTCGTTGGCGATGCGGCGGATCGTCGTTGCCTTGACGTCGCAGACGGTCTCGGCCCATTCCGGCGTGTACTTGTCGATGTGCCTGGCCAGCATTTCGTAGGCGGTCTTGCCCTCGACGTCGAAATACTCGCGGCGTTCCTTGTCGGCATCGACCACCACGGCATGCGCCACGCGGTAGCTTCCGGCCACCGCAGGGCGCGCGCCAACTGTGTCGTGCGGCACGGCCGTCGCCGTGACTTCGTCCCACACCAACGGTTTGCCGCTTTGGGCATCGCGCAGATAAAGGCCGTCGGGCGCCACCAAGTAGGGCGAAGCGGTACGGTCGCGCAGGAAGGGAAGGTCGAGCTTGGCCAGGCCGTTCTCGTGAATCAGGACGTGGATCAGGGCGAACAGGAAGGCCGGGTCGGTCTTGGGCCGGATCGGCACCCATTCGGCGGAACAGGCTCCCGTGGCGGTCAGGCTCGGCTCCACCTGGACACGCTTGTAGCCGCGCACCCGGGCATCGGCATGACGGATCACGGCGCAGGGGCCGCCCGTGACATCGACGTTGGCGCCGACCGCTATGTTGTAGCGACAGTTCGGAGTATCGGCGGCGACGGTGAAGCCGCGATGCCAGAACTCGCCGTAGAGATGCTCGGAATGCACGCACTTGACGCCCTGGCCCGAGCCGAAGCTGAAATCGACGGGGCCCCAGGCAGCAAGAAAAGCGGGAAAGGTGCCCATGTAATTCGACGGCGTGCCGCCGTGCCCGAGACTGACGGCGACCCGCGGCAGCCCGGCCTCATCGACCAGGCCCTTGGCACGCACGGCCTTGAGTTTTTGCGCGACCAGGTCAAGCGCCTCGTCCCAGGAAATCGGCACAAAGCCCGGATCCTCGTTGCGGCCCTTCTTCGGGTTGGTCCGCTTCATCGGCGTGAGGATGCGGTTCGGGTTATAGGTCTTCTGCACCAGGCCATAGGCCTTGACGCAAACCTTGCCCTTCGCCGGATGCACCTCGGCCGCCGCAAAATTCGGCTCGATCTCGGTGGCGACGCCATCGACCACCTTGACGCACATGAAGTCGGGACCTGAAACGCAGTTGTAGCAATACGTCGGAACGTGCTTCACGGATTTCGATTGGGCTGCTTCCATGCTCATTTTGCTCACCTGCTCCCTCGACAATTCCCGTTGCTAGTGAACGCGTTCGGGATGTGAATACACGCAGTGCCGCTCGCCGCGGACAAAACCGATCAGCGTCACCCCGGAATCGACTGCCACCCGTACCGCCATGCCGGTCGGGGCGGATACCGCCGCGACCACCGCAATGCCCACGGCAGCCGCCTTCTGCACGATCTCGTAACTGGCGCGACTGGTCATGAGGACGAAACCGCCATCGAAGGCCCGGCGCCCGGCGGCCAATGAACCGATCAGTTTGTCGAGCGCGTTGTGGCGCCCCACGTCCTCTCTCACCAGCTCGATGTCGCCGTCAAAATCGCACCACGCCGCGGCATGCACGGCACCGGTCAAATGAAACAGCTGCTGCATGCCCTGCAAGCCCGACAAGGCGCGCGGCAATGCGCCTTCGCTCAAAGCCGCAGACGACCTCACGGTCGCAGCCCGCTTTGCCAACTGGTCGAGACTCTCGGTGCCGCACAGACCGCAGCCGGTACGCCCGGCCATGGTCCGGCGATGCTCCTTGAGCGCATGGGCGCGCTCGCCGGAAAGCTCCATATGCACTTCGATGCCGTTGTTCCGCTCGAATATCTCCAGATCGTGGATTTCGCCGGTACGACCGACGATGCATTCGCTGAGGCTGAAACCGAGAGCGAAATCTTCCAGGTCCTGCGGCGTGGCGAGCATGACCGCATGGGAAATGCCGTTGTAGACAAGGGCCACCGGCACCTCTTCCGCCACCGTTTCGTCGGATTGAATGGCAGCGCCATCCACCCAGCGATACGCTCCGTAGCTGTTATGTGCCTCGATGCCCACATCCGCCTCGTGTCGCATTGCCCGCCTCGCTTGAAAGTCCGGAGTCAAACTTACCCCCACTGCCGTTACGATACACTTTGATAAATCTTAATGCAATCATTTTGTATCACATTAGAATTACCTTATACTGAATGCGGGATAGATCCGCACCCGATAGCCTGCGCGATGTCGCAATCGCGCCGTAGCGGCCCCGATAGCGCCGCGCCAAACTCGCAAATGGACAAAATGTGAAGAGCCGATACCTCAATCAGTGGATCAAGGACTTTCTCGATCAACACCCGGCCCGTGCCAACTCGCTGATCATCACCGTCTATGGCGACTTCATCGCCCCGCACGGCGGTACGGTCTGGCTCGGAAGCTTCATCCGGCTGGTGCAACCGCTTGGCCTCAACGAGCGCATGGTGCGTACCAGCGTCTATCGCCTGTCGCAGGAGAAATGGCTGGTTTCCGAACAGTTGGGGCGCAAGAGCTACTACAGCCTCACCACATCCGGCCGGCGCCGCTTTGAGCACGCATATCGCCGCATCTATTTCGCGCCCCAGGACACCTGGACGGGAGAGTGGCAACTGGTCATGATCCCCTCCTCGCTCGGCGGCGCGCAACGCGATGCCCTGCGCAAGGAACTGGCGTGGGCCGGCTACGGCGCGCTGGCCTCTGGCATCCTCGCCCATCCCTCGGCCGATACCGAAGCGCTGCTCGATATCCTTCAGGAGACGGGAGCGCACGACAAGGTAGTAGCCATGAAGGCCGTCAATGTCAGCGCCCTGACCAGCAGGCCGCTGCAGGAATTGGTGCACGAGTGCTGGAGTCTCGACGCGCTCGCAGCCAAGTACCTCGACTTCATCGAACTGTTCCGCCCCGTGCTGCGCACCATGCGCGCCGCCAGCGACCTGGATCCCGAACAGTGCTTCCTGGTGCAGACATTGCTCATGCACGCCTTCCGCCGGGCGCTGCTGCACGATCCGCAGTTGCCGGCGCAATTGCTTCCCGGCAATTGGAGCGGCGGTATCGCCCGCCAGCTGTGCCGCGACCTCTACAGCATCACCTACCCGCTCGCGCAGCAGCATCTGCTCTCGGTTTGCGAAACGGCAAACGGCCCGCTGCCCCAAGCTGCGCCGTATTTCTACGAACGCTTCGGCGGACTTTCCCTACCCATAGCATCCTAGCCGCCCCGACCAGCTTCTAAATTGATGGAGATCAACCGATACAATATTGCTAATGTTTTTTGATAATACTGTATCTGTTATAGTTACTTCCCGGCACCATCTGTCGATCATGCGGCACCCAGGGAGTCAATACCATGCAGAATCCATCACAGCCAAGAATCAGGACCGTTGCAGAGAACGCGACGACCACGGCATTGTTCCGCCAGGCCGCCGCCGCAGGGCGCAAGACGCTGGACCCAGCGGAACTGGCGATTCTGCTTGGCGGCCTGGGCTTGGCATTTGCCCCGGAGCCTGCAGTGGCACCGCCACGCGCTGCCGAACTTCGCATCAGCCTCAACAACACCCGTGAATTCGGCATGGTCATCAGCGCCGGACAGGGCGGACTTGATGCGGAACTGGACGAAAACAACTACCGGCAGGATCGCGCCTCGGTCTATGCCGCCGTCGAACTGACGGACGCCGACGACTTCCTCCGCCTGTTCAAGCGCACATTGGCCTATCAAAGGCTGGCCGGCATGGCCAAGCACGACGGATTGCATCCTCCCGACGAGCAACTCAAGACCTGTTTCGAACGGATTCTTGCCCTGGCCGAATTCCTTTCGCAAAGCAACCCGGACCGCAATTTCGTGCTACAGAGCCTGGAACTGAATCCTGCGCATATGGCGGATCGGCTGATAGTCCAAGCGGCGTCTTGCGAGTTCGGCCCGCCGCGGGCCAACCGTCTCCCGCGCCCGATCCACAAGATCGACAAACTTATCCATCCCAAGTCGATCGGCATTATCGGGGTCTCCTCCAGCAGCATGAATTTCGGCCGGATCATTCTGCGCAACCTGATGGGAAGCGGTTACAGCAAGGAGCGCATGACCATCATCCGTCCCGGCGAGACCGAAATCGATGGCGTCAAGTGCGCCGAGAGCCTGAAGGCGTTGGACCACAAACTCGATCTGCTGATCGTTGCGGTAGCAGCCAGCGCCGTCTATGAACTGGTCGATGAAATCATCGAAACCGATGCCGTGGAGTCGGTCATGCTGATTCCCGGCAGCCTGGGCGAAACCAAGGCCAGCAGGGAGCCCGCCGCGGCGCTGGCCGAGCGTATCAACGCGGCTCACGGCAAGCCGGGTGGCGGTCCGGTGTTTCTCGGCGCCAACTGCCTCGGCGTGGTTTCGCACCCCGGCTCCTATGACTCCTGGTTCATCCCCCTGGAAAGGCTGCCGAAACCGCAGAAAAAGCCCGAACGAAATTCCGTCATGCTGAGCCAGAGCGGCGCCTTCATGATTACCCGCCTGAGCCAGAACCCGTGGCTCGACCCCCGTTACATGCTGGCCCTGGGCAACCAGACCGATATCACCCACGGCGACATGCTCAGCTATTTTGCGGAGCGGCCGGAAATAGAAACCCTGGGCATCTACATCGAGGGCTTCAAGGATCTGGACGGTCTCAATTTCGCCAAGGCAGTGCGCAAAGCCGTGCGCAACGGCAAGCAGGTGGTGGTCTATAAATCGGGCAAGACCGCGCCCGGCGCGGGCGGCGTCATGGGCCATACCGCGTCGATCGCGGGCGGTCCGACGCTGTTCGATTCGGTGGTGCGCCAGGCCGGAGCGATCGTGGCCGAAGACTTCAACAGCTTCGACGATCTGTTCTACATCGCTGGCGCGTTGCACAAGAAGAAGCTTGGCGGCCGGCGCCTGGGAGCGATCAGTGGCGCCGGATTCGAGGCGGTCGGCATGGCCGACTCGATCGAGTCGGACAGCTTCGCGATGGCAATGGGCGATCTGGAACCCGGCACAATCACACGCCTGGAAGAGATTCTGCTGGCCAAGAAACTCAACGCACTGGTTGAAGTCAGGAATCCGATCGACATCAACCCCGGCGCCGACGATGAGGCCCACCTGCAGATCGTCGAAGCCTTTCTGCAGGATCCCAATATCGACGCGGTCGTCGTCGGACTCGATCCGACCGCACCCTCCGTGCGGGCGCTGGAAGCAAGCAAACTCCGCCCCGGCTTCGATCTCACCGACCCGAAGAGCACGGTGCATCTCATGCCGCCGCTGGTCGATCGCAACGACAAGCCGATCATCGGCATCGTGGATGGGGGGCAACTCTACGACGCCATGTGCGCGCGACTGATGGACCAGGGTGTCTGCGTGTTCCGCAACTGCGCGCGCGGCACGCGGGCGCTGGTGCGCTACGTCGAGGCCCGGCTGTATGCAGATTCACTCAAGAACCGTCACTGAAATCTACGCACATCAATCAAGGAAGAACCATGAGCGAAACACTTAAAGCCGGCCTCTCGGCCACCCGCCGCGTTCAAATCGACCGCGACCGCACCATCAGTTTCATGGGCGACGACTGCCGGGTCTACTCGACGCCCAACCTGCTCTATGACATCGAGATGGCGTGTCGCGATCTGCTGCTGGAACACATCGAGCCGGGCAAGGATTCGGTCGGCACCCGGGTCGAACTGGATCATGTCGGCGCCACGCTGCTCGGCATGTGGGTGGACATCACCGTCACGCTGGCCGAAGTCAATGGCGGCGCAGTCGCCTTCAGTTTCACAGCGCACGACGCGGTGGAAGAGGTTGCGCGCGGCAAGCACAACCGATTCATCGTCGGCGTCGAAAAGACCGCGCAAAGACTAAAGGCCAAGCTCGCCAAGGCAAGTTGATCGTCGCCGCCGCCCAGCGAAGAGCGCGGACAGTCGCTCGCCAGGAGTCGGCGCTGCTGGCACGGCGCCTGCAGCATGACTGGTGGCTGCCGCGGTCACCGTAGCCCGATTCGGCGACGTTCGTCGAGGGATGCCATACAATGCGCATGCCATGAGAACGTTTCGCATCTTCGACCGTCGCGGTCTGCTGCTGTTTCTGGGCCTGTTGCTATCGACAGGCTTCTTTGCCACCACCCTGTTCGGCTATTTCGTGTCGAAGCAGGCGATTCGCGACGCCATCATCGGCCAGGATCTGCCGCTCACGGCGAGCAACATCTATTCCGAGATTCAGAAGGATTTGGTGCGGCCGGTGCTGATTTCCTCGACCATGGCCCACGACACCTTTTTGCGCGACTGGGTGCTGAAAGGCGAGAGCAACGTCGACGCGATGGCCCGCTATCTGCGGGAAATGAAGGAACGCTATGGCGCCTTCAGCAGTTTCTTCGTCTCCGACAAGAGTGCCATCTATTACACCGGCGAAGGCGTTCTCAAGCGCGTATCGCCGACCGAAAAGCGCGACGCCTGGTATTACCGTGTGCGCGAGATGAAGCAGGACTACGAGATCAACGTCGACCCTGATCTCGCCAACGCCGATGCCCTGACCATTTTCATCAACTACCGCGTCTTCGACTTTGCCGGCAACTATATCGGCGCCACTGGCATCGGGCTCACCGTGGATGCCGTACGGCGCTTGATCACCGAATATCAACAACGTTTTCAACGCACGATCTATTTTGTCGACGCCGAAGGTCAAGTGGTCATCTTCGGCAACCAGACCGGCCGCGTTCCCGACTTGCGCAGCGCCCCCGGCCTGGGGCCTCTAGTCGACCGCATTCTTCAGGAAAAGACCGGTTTTTATCAATATGTAGCCAACGGCGACAACCACATTCTCAACGTAAATTACCTGCCGGAACTCAAGTGGTACCTGTTCGTCGAGCAGAATGAAGCAACGGCGCTCGCCGGCATCCGCCGCACGCTCTATGTCAATCTGATCATCAGCCTGGCGGTGACCCTGGTGGTGCTGTTCCTGACCCACCTCGTGCTGTCGCGCTATCAGCATCGCATCGAGGAAATGGCCTCCACCGACGAACTCACTCGCTTGCTCAATCGCCACGCCTTCGCCATCCTGATCGACAAGGTACTGGCCGAATATCGTCGGGCGCCGCAGCCGATCGCCATGCTGTTGGCCGACATCGACCACTTCAAGGATATCAACGACCGCTATGGTCACCTCACGGGCGACCAAGTTCTTCATGAGGTCGCCCGTCTGTTGCTGGCTGGCTTGCGCCAATCCGACATTGCGGTGCGCTGGGGCGGCGAGGAATTTCTCCTGGTGCTGCGGGGCTGCGACAACGCCGAAGCCCAGCGCATCGCTGAAAACCTGCGGCAAAGGATAGCGACGACATTCATCGAAGCGAATGGTGAACAGATTGCGACCACCATCAGCATCGGCGTCAGCCAGTACGACGGTGTCGAAAACCCCGATCAAACGGTGAGCCGGGCCGACGCCGCCCTGTATGCCGCCAAACATGGCGGGCGCAACCGGGTGGAAGTGGCGGCATAGGACTATTCGCGTCGTTCGCCGCCCCGCCGACGCCGACTGTTGATCCCTCCGGGTTCGCGCGGAACAAGCTTCTTCTTCACCACTGCGACTCGGCCCGCGGCAGCTATTGCCACTACCGCCACGCGCGATGGCCGGCAATTTTCGCCGCGCGACATTCAATTGACCGGCAAACCAGGAACAGAAGAGAAATCACAGATCAATTCATGATTTATCCGGCATTGCGGCTGCTGGAACGCTAGTTGCAATGTTCGGCTTGCAAAGTGGCCGGCCTGCTTCCCAGGTCGCCGTGAACAAATCAAATGCAAGGAGTGAACATGGTCACGATTGCCCCGATGGAAACTATCGGTATCGCCCCCAACGACGGCGCCGGGAAAAACCCCTCTCTGTCGCGTGATGTCGCCGAATCGCTGCTGCGCATCTGCGCGCTTCCCGGCGCCGATGAGCGCACCTATACCAGCGTCCAGATTCTGCCGACCCCGAGCGGCCACGAGCTTTACATCAGGTCGTCATTCTCCGGCTAGCTATCGGCCGACGACTCCACCGAGTCGCCGAACAGCTCGGCTATGAAACCAAAGCGCCTGAAGTCACGCACCCGCATCGGGTACAAAATACCGTCGAGATGGTCACACTCGTGCTGCACGACGCGTGCATGAAAACCCTCGACGGTGCGCTCGAAACGCTGACCGGCTTCATCGTAGCCGGTGTAGCGCAAGAACCTCCAGCGCGGCACCCAGCCGCGCAAACCGGGTACCGAAAGACATCCCTCCCACCCTTCTTCTTCCTCGGCGGAAAGCGGCACGAGTTCGGGATTGATCAGGACCGTGTCGGGAACCGGCGGCGCTTCCGGATAACGGGGGTTGATGCCGCATCCAAAAATCACTACGCGCAGGTCGACCCCAATCTGCGGCGCGGCGAGGCCCGCGCCATCCAAATGCGCCATGGTGTCGCGCATGTCCTGCAGCAGCTCGGCGAGTTGCGGGCTGCCGAAATCCGTCACCGGTTGTGCCACACGCAATAAGCGCGAATCGCCCATGCGCAGGACCTCGCGAATCATTTCGCCTCCAGGCCGACCCGCGAAATCCGTCCGTCCATCGGGGCCAACGAATTCGATCTGCAAGCACTGCCTGCGCGCGCCGCGTGCGCCATTATTCTTCGCAAATGCCTTCGATGATGCGGCGGACGCGAGCCATGGCCAGTTGCAGCACAGCTTCGAGGCTATCGAATTTGATCCCGTGCACCGAATCGGCACGTCCCGCCGCCCAGTTTGAAACCACGCAAAGCGCCGCATAGGGCAATTCCAGTTCGCGCGCGAGACCTGCCTCCGGCATGCCGGTCATACCGACTATATCGGCCCCGTCCCCCTGCAGACGATCGATTTCCGCCGCCGTCTCCAACCGCGGCCCCTGGGTCGTCGCATACACCGCACCATCGATCACGTCCTCGCCGACCCGGCGCGAAACCGCGAGCAGCAGCTGGCGCACCGTTGCATCATAGGGTTCGGTGAAATCCACATGCACCACCGGTCCGTCACCGCCGGACTGAAAGGTCATCTCGCGACCCCAGGTGTAGTCGATGATCTGGTGCGGAGCCACCAGCGCGCCGGGCACGAGGTCGTGGCGGATGCCGCCGACCGACGCCACCGAGATGACTTTCGTGACGCCGGAGACTTCCAGCGCGTGAATATTGGCGCGGTAATTCACCAGGTGCGGTGGAATGGTGTGCCCATAGCCATGGCGAGCGACAAAGACCACATCCTGACAGCCGATGCGGCCGAAGGTGAGCGGGCCTGAAGGCTCACCGTAGGGCGTCCGCACCACCTCGCGGTGCGATACGTCCAGGTTCGCCAACTGAGTCAAGCCGCTGCCGCCTATGATGCCAAGCATAAAAAATCCCCTGAAAATTCAATCGGAACGGAACGGAAGGCGTGATATAATTTTCGGTTTTTCCGCTTCGCAACACAACGCCAACCGCCACTATGTCCCGCGCCCTCAGAAACATCGCCATTATCGCCCACGTTGACCACGGTAAGACCACGCTCGTCGACCAATTGCTCCGTCAGTCCGGCACCTTCGCCGCCCACCAGGCTGTCGCCGAGCGGGTAATGGATTCCAACGATCTCGAAAAGGAACGCGGGATCACCATTCTTTCGAAGAACTGCGCCATCGACTTCGAAGGCACCCACATCAACATCGTCGACACGCCCGGACACGCCGACTTCGGCGGCGAAGTCGAGCGCGTGTTGTCGATGGTCGATGGCGTGCTGCTGCTGGTCGATGCCGTCGAAGGTCCGATGCCGCAAACCCGCTTCGTCACGCGCAAGGCTCTGGCGCTGGGCCTGAAGCCAATCGTCGTGGTGAACAAGATCGACCGGCCGGGCGCCCGACCCGACTGGGTCATCAGCCACACCTTCGACTTGTTCGACAAACTCGGCGCGACCGAGGAACAACTCGATTTCCCGGTGGTCTTTGCCTCGGCCCTGAACGGCTTTGCCATGCTCGACGCAACCAAGCCGGGCACCGACATGCGCCCGCTCTACGAAGCCATCATCCAACACACGCCGCAGCCCGACGTGAATGTTGACCAGCCTCTGCAATTGCAGATCTGCTCGCTCGACTACAACAGCTATGTTGGTCGCATCGGCATCGGCCGCATCAAGCAGGGCCGCATGAAGGCCGGCCAGGAAGTCGCCGTGATGTACGGCGACGACAGCAAGGGCAAGGCAAAGATCGGCCAGATCATGATGTTCACGGGCCTGGAGCGCGAACAGTCGACCGAGGCGGAAGCCGGCGACATCGTACTGGTCACCGGTATCGAGCAGGTCGGCATCGGCGTCACCATCTGCGACCCGGCCGCTCCGATTGGCCTGCCGCCGCTGGTGGTCGATGAACCTACCCTGACCATGAACTTCCAGGTCAACACCTCGCCCCTGGCCGGCAAGGAAGGCAAGTACGTCACCAGCCGCCAGATCCGCGAGCGCCTCAACAAGGAATTGCTGTCCAACGTCGCCTTGCGCGTGGAAGAGACCGACGATGCCGATGTCTTCCTGGTGTCCGGCCGCGGCGAACTGCACCTGACCATCCTGCTCGAAACCATGCGCCGCGAAGGCTACGAGCTGGCCGTGTCGCGCCCGCGCGTGCTGTTCAAGGACATCAACGGCGAGAAATGCGAACCCTACGAACTGCTCACCGTCGACATCGAGAACGACCACCAGGGCGGCGTCATGGAGGAACTCGGCCGCCGGCGCGGCGAGTTGCTGAACATGGAATCGGACGGCAAGGGCCGAGTCCGACTCGAATACCGTATTCCGGCGCGCGGCCTGATCGGCTTCCAGGGCGAATTCCTCACCCTGACCCGCGGCACCGGCATGGCCAGCCATATTTTCGACGACTACGGCCCCATGGCCGGCGTCATGGCCGAGCGCCGCAACGGCGTGCTGATCTCGCAGGACGACGGTGCCGCCGTCGCCTATGCCTTGTGGAAGCTGCAGGATCGCGGCCGCATGTTCGTCAGTCCCGGCGACCCGCTCTACGAAGGCATCATCATCGGCGTGCATAGTCGCGACAACGACTTGGTGGTGAACCCGATCAAGGGCAAGCAGCTGACCAACGTGCGTGCCTCGGGCACCGATGAAGCCGTGCGTCTGGTACCTCCGATCCTGATGACGCTGGAATCCGCCGTCGAGTTCATCGCCGACGACGAACTGGTCGAAATCACGCCGAAGTCGATCCGCCTGCGCAAGCGCTTCCTCAAGGAGCACGAACGCAAACGCGCCAACCGCGAAGAGACGACCTAATCAAAACGGGAGCCGCGGCTCCCGTTTTTGTTGAAGAGTCGGCGCCGGCAGGACGCCGGTTTTGCGCTGACTTAGCCGAGTGCCTTGAGCGCTGCCGCGTAGTTGGGCTCCTGCGCGATCTCCGGCACCATTTCGCTGTGCATCACCTTGTTGTTCTCATCCAGTACGACCACAGCACGGGCAGTAAGTCCGGCCAGCGGTCCGTCGGCCATCGCGACGCCCCAGGCCGTGAGAAATTCCGGATGACGAAAGGTCGACAGATGAGCGACGTTCTTCAAGCCTTCCAGTTCGCAGAAACGCTTGGCAGCAAAAGGTAGGTCTCCAGAAACGCAGAGCACCACCGTGTTGGGGAGATCTCCGGCGGCCTCGTTGAACTTGCGGGTCGATGTGGCGCAGGTCGGCGTATCTATGCTCGGATAGATGTTCAGCACCTTGCGTTTGCCGGCAAAGTCCTTGAGCGAGACATCGGCCAGTGCGGCGCTGGTCAGATTGAAGTCGGGGGCCTGTGCTCCGGCAGCGGGAAGATCGCCATCGACATTTACGGGGTTGCCGCGCAGGGTTATTTTTGTACTCATGGATCGCTCCTGTTTAGGGGTGGTTGGTGGGGTGAAAGCGATAGGTGCGCCGGCAATTATGATCCACAGCCAGCGTCAGTGAAGCATCGGGAGACGAGGAAGCACGGCGGCGGCATTGGCTGTGGTGGCCGCTGCCACTGCCTGCAACTCAATACCACGCAAGTCGGCAAGGACTTGCGCAATCCGCGGCAATTGATCCGGCGTGTTGCGGGCGCCGACTCTCCATTCCGGCGGGATATCCGGCGCATCAGTTTCAAGGACAATTGCATCAAGCGGCAAGGTGGCGGCCAATTCGCGAATGCGACTGGCACGAGGAAAAGTCATCGCGCCGCCAAAACCAAGCTTGAATCCCAGTTTGATGAACTCGTCGGCCTGCTGCCTGCTGCCATTGAAAGCATGGGCAATTCCGCCGGACACTCGGCAACGCCGCAACTGCTTGAGAACCGGATCGATGGCGCGACGGACGTGCAACAGCACCGGCAAACTGGTTTCACGGGCGAGTTCCAGCTGTGCGGTGAAATAGCGCTCCTGGCGCCGGTCGTCGCGCGGTTCGACAAATCGATCGAGACCAATTTCGCCAACGGCCAGCGGATGCTCGCGCAAGACTGTATCGCGCAGGGCTTCCAGGTCCTCGTCCCGAGCTTGCGGCACATACATGGGATGAATTCCGTAAGCCGCCACGCAGTGCGGATAGTCCCGACATACCGAGGCCACGGCGCCGAAGTTGGCGCGCTCGACTGCCGGTACCACAATCATCCCGACCCCGGCCAGCGTCGCCGCATCCGCTACAGCGGTACGGTCGGCATCAAACTCCGCGGCATCGAGATGGCAGTGGGTGTCGACCAGCATGGTTCACTCGACTTCGTCGATCCACGCCTGCTGTATCGCTTCCAGCTGCTTTTCGCCGCAATGGCTCTCGTTTTCCTCAAAGCCGGGCAGCGACATGACCCAGCGCATCAGGTCAACAAAATTGAGGCGGGTCGGATCCACCTCTGGATGCGCATCGGCAAGCGCAATGGCGATTTCGAGGCTATCGGTCCACTTCACTTCTTGTGTCCTTCCTTGACCATGTTGATAGTGTATTTTGGAATCTCTATCACCAGTGGGATCTGCCCGACAACCGCCTGACACGACAGGCGCGAGGTGGGCTCCAGGCCCCAGGCCTTGTCCAGCAGATCCTCCTCGATTTCCTCGGCGGCTGCCAGCGAATTGAATCCTTCGCGCACGACGACATGGCAAGTAGTACAGGCGCAGGACTTTTCGCAGGCATGTTCGATCTCGATCTCGTTGCCAAGCAGCGCATCGCAGATCGATGTCCCGGGAGCCGCCTCGATTACCGCGCCGTCCGGGCACAGCTCGACATGGGGAAGAACAATGATCTGGGTCATAGGGATAACTGGTCAATTTTGCGTCCGGCGAGCGCGCGCTGCACGCTCTGGTTCATCCGCCGTGCTGCAAATTCATTGGTGGCGGCGCCCAGGATCTGCATGGCGCTATCGATCGCATGGCGATCATCGCCGATCATCAGAGTCTGCAATTTTGTGATGGCGGCGTCGATATGCGCCCGCTCCAGCGTCGACAGCAGCTGCGCATCGGCCAGCAACGCCGACTGCGTAGCCTCGATCAGGCGCTGAGCCTCCACCTGTGCCTCGCGCAATGCCCTGCGAAAAGCATCGTCGCCGGCATGGCTGAAACTATCTTTCAGCATGCCCGCGATTTCGTCATCGCTCAAACCGTAGGAAGGCTTGACTTCGATGCGTGCCTCGCGGCCGGTAGTCTGTTCGCGCGCCGTTACCGAGAGCAGCCCATCCGCATCGACCTGGAAGGTCACCCGGATGCGCGCAGCACCCGCGACCATCGGCGGTATGCCGCGCAGTTCAAAGCGCGCCAAACTGCGGCAATCGGAAACCAGTTCGCGTTCGCCTTGCACGACATGGATCGCCATCGCCGTCTGGCCATCCTTGAAGGTCGTGAACTCCTGAGCACGCGCAATCGGAATCGTCGAATTGCGCGGAATGACCTTCTCGACCAGTCCGCCCATGGTTTCCAGTCCCAGTGACAGCGGTATCACGTCAAGCAGCAGCCAGTCGTCCCCGGCGGCACGGTTGCCCGCCAGCAGGTTGGCCTGAATCGCCGCGCCCAAGGCCACCACCTTTTCCGGATCGAGATTGTTGAGCGGTTCCTGTTTGAACAATTCGGCCACCGCGTGCTGGATCTGCGGCATGCGCGTCGAGCCGCCGACCATCACCACGCCCCGCACGTCAGCCACCGTAAGACCAGCATCGCGCAAAGCCTTGCGGGTCGGGGTCAAGGTTTTTTGCACCAGGGTGCGGGAAATCTCGGTAAACACTTCGGTGGTCAGCACCAGATCGACGTACTCACCGCTCCCCAGCTTGACCGTGATCGGTGCCAGGCCATGCTGGGACAGTTGCTCCTTGGCCTCGCGCGCACGCATTTGCAGCAGGCGCGCATCCTGTGGCGAAAGCGGGGCCAGCTTGGCCTGCTCGATGATCCAGCAGAAGATGCGGTGGTCAAAATCGTCGCCGCCCAGGGCCGAATCGCCACCGGTCGCCATGACCTCGAAGACGCCCTTGGACAGGCGAAGAATGGAAATGTCGAAGGTTCCGCCGCCCAGATCGAACACCGCGTAGATGCCCTCAGCCGAATTGTCGAGGCCATAGGCGATGGCAGCAGCCGTTGGTTCGTTCAGGAGGCGCAAGACATTGAGGCCGGCGAGGCGCGCCGCATCCTTGGTAGCCTGCCGCTGGGCATCGTCGAAGTAGGCCGGCACCGTGATTACCGCCCCTGTCAGCTCGCCTCCCAGCGAAGCCTCGGCCCTGTTGCGTACGGTCTTCAGGATTTCCGCGGAAATCTCGACCGGACTCTTGACGCCCGCGATGGTCTTGAGCTTGACCATTCCCTCCGCATCGACGAAGTCATAGGGCAGGGTTTCGATATGGGCAATGTCGCGCCGTCCGCGGCCCATGAAGCGTTTTACCGATACAACGGTGTTCTTGGGATCGATCGACTGCTTGGCTTCCGCACCATACCCGACCTCGACGCTACCGTCGGCCGCGTAGCTGACGACCGAGGGCAACAGCGGCCGTCCGCGTGCATCATTCAGCACCACGCTCATGCCGCTTCTGACGGTAGCCACCAGTGAGTTGGTGGTGCCAAGATCGATACCGACGGCGAGACGATGCTCGTGGGGCGCCGCGGACTCTCCCGGCTCCGCAATCTGAAGAAGTGCCATGTTGTTATTTGAGTACTTAAGCTGTGACGGCTTCGAGCGCGTCGTCGATTTCGTTCAGCAGTTTTTCCTGGAACATGAGTTGTCGCACCAGATTGGCCGCAGCAGTGAAATCCTTGGTCAGGTCTATCAACTCCGCCAGCCGTGCGTATTCAGCCTTGATTTCGTCCAACAGACGTTCGCGGACTGCTTCCAGCCCCGCTTCGTCAGCCGCGGCGCGCGCTTCCATCACCGCTTCGCGCAACTCCATCTGCCCCATCAGGAACTCCGCGGGCATCGCCGTATTGCTTTCGATTTGCGGATCATGACCCAGCAGCTGCAGCAGATACCGCGCCCGCCGCCCCGGCGACTTCAGCGTCTGAAATGCCTCATTGACCCGCGTCGCCCACTGCATGGCCAAGCGCCGATCAGCATCGGTCGCATGTGCATGCTTGTCTGGATGCACCTTGGCCTGGACCGCGCGATAACAGTTCTCGAGGCCCGCCAGGTCTAGCGATTGAACGCGCGGCAGGCCAAACAACGTGAAGTAGTCGTCGGCGAAATTCAAGTCGAACGTAGTCATTCGCCGCTCAGGTGTTGAACGATTCGCCGCAGCCGCACTGGTCCTTGACGTTCGGGTTGTTGAACTTGAAGCCCTCGTTCAAACCTTCCTTGGTGTAATCGAGTTCGGTGCCCTCAAGATACGGCAGGCTCTTGGGATCGACCAGCACCTTGACCCCATGGCTCTCGAAGATATGGTCTTCGGGTTCCGGCGCATCGGCGAATTCGAGCTTGTAGGCCATGCCCGAGCAACCCGAGGTCTTGACCCCGAGGCGGATCCCGACGCCCTTGCCACGCTTGGCAATGAAATTCGCGACGTGTTTGGCTGCGGGTTCGGAAAGTGTTACCGGCATGATCAGGCTCCCTGTTTCTTTCTGTAGTCGGCCACTGCGGCCTTGATCGCATCCTCGGCCAGGATGGAACAGTGAATCTTCACCGGCGGCAGCGCCAGTTCTTCCGCGATTTGGGTGTTCTTGATTTCCAGGGCCTGGTCCAGCGTCTTGCCCTTGACCCACTCCGTCACCAGGGAAGACGACGCAATCGCCGAACCGCAGCCGTAGGTCTTGAATTTGGCATCCTCGATCACGCCATCCTTGCCGACCTTGATTTGCAGCTTCATAACGTCGCCGCAAGCCGGTGCGCCGACCATTCCGGTGGCGACGCCTTGGTCGTCCTTGGCAAAGGAACCGACGTTGCGCGGGTTTTCGTAGTGATCCAGTACTTTTTCGCTGTATGCCATGATGCAACTCCTAAAGTATTTCCAACTAGTCGTCCCCGCCCTCGGGGCAGGGGTTGGGGGGTGGGCTGTCCACCTTCCCCGAAGGGCCGCACATTGATGCGGCTTGCCGCATCAATGTGCGGCCCACTGGACGGAATTCAGGTCCACGCCGTCCTTGTACATTTCCCATAACGGGGAAAGCTCGCGCAGTTTGCCCAGCTTGTCGTGCAGCAGCTTGATAGTGAAATCGATTTCTTCTTCCGTCGTGAAACGACCCAGGGTGAAGCGGATCGAACTGTGCGCCAGTTCATCGGAGCGTCCCAGCGAACGCAGCACATAGGAAGGCTCCAGGCTCGCCGAGGTGCAGGCCGAGCCGCTCGACACGGCGATGTCCTTGACCGCCATGATCAGGGACTCGCCCTCGACGAAATTGAAGCTGACGTTCAGATTGTGCGGCACGCGCTGTTCGACATCGCCATTGACATAGGTTTCCTCGATGTCCATCAAGCCCTTGAGCAGCTTGTCGCGCAGCATGCGGATACGCTCGTTCTCGGTGGCCATTTCCAGGCGCGCCAGACGGAAACATTCGCCCATGCCGATGATCTGGTGCGTCGCCAGGGTGCCCGAGCGCATGCCGCGTTCGTGACCGCCGCCATGCATCTGCGCTTCCAACCGGATGCGCGGCTTGCGCCGAACGTAAAGCGCACCGATGCCCTTCGGGCCGTAGGTCTTGTGCGCGCAGAAGGACATCAGGTCAACTTTCAGCTTGCCCAGATCGATCGGCATCTTGCCGGTCGCCTGCGCCGCATCGACATGGAAGATCACGCCCTTCTCGCGGCAGATCTCGCCGATTTCGGCGATCGGCTGGATCACGCCGATCTCGTTGTTCACAGCCATCACCGAAGCGACCACAGTATCGGGCCGTAGCGCCGCCTTGAACTGCTCGACGGTGATCAGGCCGTTTTCCTGCGGCACCAGGTAAGTCGCCTCGAAACCCTGGCGTTCGAGTTCCTTGACGGTATCCAATACCGCCTTGTGCTCGGTGGACACCGTGATGATGTGCTTGCCCTTGGTTCCGGCGTAAAAATGCGCCGCGCCCTTGATTGCCAGATTGTTCGATTCCGTCGCGCCCGAGGTCCAGATGATTTCCTTGGCGTCCGCACCCACCAGCGCAGCAACTTCTTCGCGCGCTTCTTCCACGGCTTTCTCGGCTTCCCAGCCGTAGGAGTGGGAACGTGACGCCGGGTTGCCGAAGTGTTCGGTCAGCCACGGAATCATCTTCGCCGCTACGCGCGGATCGACCGGCGTAGTCGCGGAGTAGTCGAGATACACCGGCAGTTTCATGCCTGCAGTCATTACAGATTTCTCCAGTTCAGCTTGTCAGGGCCGTGAGACCCTTGAGTTGCAAGATTGTAGCCTTCAGCGCCGCAAGAAAATCGCGCACCTGCGTTGTCGTGTTGTCAGAACCCAGGCTGACGCGCACGGCGCCACGGGCAAGCGAGGACGCAACTCCCATTGCCAGCAACACATGCGATGGCTCCGGATTGGCGCTGGAGCATGCCGCTCCCGCCGCCACAGCAAAACCCGCGCGATCCAGCTTGCCGACCAGGGTCTCGCCGTCGATCCCGGCAATGGCGAAGTAACTGGTGTTGGGCAGACGCTCGGCATTACTGGCGAACACCGTCGCCCCCTGTGCCACCAGGCCGGCTTCGAGTTCTGCCCGCAAGGCAGCAATCTGCCCGCTGCCAGTGGCGATGCGAGCTGCCGCCAATTCGGCTGCAAGGCCGAAGCCGACTATCGCAGCAACGTTCTCGGTGCCTGAACGCAGGCCGCGCTCGTGACCTCCGCCAGCGATCAAGGCTTGCAGTTCGACGCGCTTGTCGACCACCAGTGCTCCCGCACCCTTGGGACCGCCCAGCTTGTGTGCGGAGAGCGTCAGGGCATGCACACCGGCTTCGTTGAGGGTTCGGAAATTGAGCGGACGTTTGCCGAATGTCTGCACCGCATCGGTGTGAAACCACGCCCGCGTCGGCTTGACCTGAGCGGCGAGCGTACCTACGTCCTGTATAACGCCGGTTTCGTTGTTCGCCAGCATGACGGAAACCAGCGCCGGCTTCTCATCGAGCACGGCGCGAAAGTCGGCGCTGGCGACACGGCAATCAGCATCCACGGCAATCTCGCGCAGACGCCAGCCGGAGCGCTTCAACTGTTTTGCCGGCTCGCGCACGCAGGGATGTTCGATAGCGGAAATCGCCACGATGCCCGGCGCAAGAAACGCGGCGGCGCCCTTGATGAAAAGATTGTTGGCCTCTGAGCCGCCGCTGGTAAACACCACTTCGGTCGGATGTGCACCCGCAGCATACGCCACCCGCTGCCGCGCCTCGTCGATCGCACGCCGCGCCGCACGGCCATACTCGTGACGACTGGAGGCATTGCCATAGTGCACCGCGAGATACGGCAGCATGCCCTCCAGCACGCGCGGATCCAGCGGCGTGGTGGCGTTGTGATCGAAATAGACGGGAGCGAACATGGCGGTGCTCAAACGCGATCAGGCGGCGACGAAAGCCTCGACTGGACGACGCAGGCGACGCGATGGACGCTCGTCGTGCAGGATGTTGGCCGCGGGCGCCCCGCTCTTCTCCTGCTGCTGGGCGACCAACTCCGCCAGGCTGACCGAATTGAGGTACTCGAACATCTTTTCGTTCAGGCTGGTCCATAGTTCGTGCGTCATGCAGGGCCGCTGGTCCTCGATGCAATCGCCCCTGCCACCGCATTGCGTGGCATCCAGCGACTCGTCGACCGCGTGGATGATGTCGGCGACAGAAATCGCTTCCAGCGACTTGGCCAGACAATAGCCGCCACCGGGTCCACGCACGCTGGACACCAACTGACGGCGGCGCAGCTTGCCGAACAACTGCTCAAGATACGAAAGGGAAATCTTCTGCCGCTCGCTGATGCCGGCCAAGGTTACCGGCCCGGTATGCTGGCGCAGGGAAAGATCGATCATTGCGGTTACCGCAAAACGTCCTTTGGTTGTCAGTCTCATGAGAACTCTCCGTCGGGGTAAATACTGTCGGGAAATGCACCAGGTAATACCTGAGCATTCCAGTCAAATATATTGTATCCCGATTAATTTAGTCAACTATTTTCGACAAATAGTTTGGATCGAACTTGTCGGCTGTGGCGACATCGTCTTCCAGCGACACTCCGGCGCGCGTCATGGTCTTCAGCAGGGCCTCGATGCGCCGGTCGGTTTCCACCGCGTGATTGAGCAGGCCGTGGATGGCCTGCGCCAGAGGATCATCCTGGGCACGCGTCACGGCATAGGCCGAAAAGCCCATCTGCCCAGCCTTGACTTCACGGTCGATCTCGCTCCGATCCTCGACAATGCGCGCCGGAATACCTACAGCAGTCGCCCCCGGGGGAACGTCGCGCACCACCACCGCGTTGGAACCGACCTTGGCGCCTTGGCCCAGAGTAATCGGCCCCAGCACCTTGGCGCCAGCACCGATCACCACGCCACGCAGCAAGGTGGGATGCCGCTTGCCCTTGTTCCAGGAAGTGCCGCCCAGCGTAACGCCGTGATAAAGCGTGCATTCGTCTTCGATCACTGCCGTCTCGCCGATGACCACGCCCATTCCATGGTCTATGAACACCCGCCGTCCAATTGTCGCGCCGGGATGAATCTCGATGCCGGTGATCCAGCGTGCAAAATGCGAGAGAAAGCGCGCCAGCCAGCGCAAACGTGCACTCCACAGCCAATGTGAAGCACGGTGCAGCGTCAGCGCATGAAAACCCGGATAGCAGGTCAGCACCTCCCATGTAGAACGGGCAGCGGGATCGCGTTCAAAAACGCAGGAAATATCTTCGCGCAAACGGGAAAACATGGATTGATCCATTAGTACTTTCTGAAATGGTAGAAATCCCGAGCGTCGGGGTCAAGCATTTATTTGCAATTCAGTTTTCAAGCTTGCGCGCGGCCTTCGCTGCATCTACTTCAATTGGGGTCTTCAGTCCCTTTTCCAACGCCGCGAACAAGCCGCGCAGGATCGCGACCTCCTCCTTTTCCGGGCCGGCACGGGAAAACATGCGCCGCAAGCGGGGAATCAGGCGCTTTGGGCTGGCTGGATCAAGAAACTCGCTGGACAAGGCCGCGCGTTCGATATGAGCGATCAATCCCTCGACTTCGTCATGGCTTGCGAGCAAGCCCGCTCCGGATATGGCCGGAGGCCGGCCAGGATCGAGGGCCGCCAGTCTCAGTTCGTAGCACATCACCTGCACCGCTGCGGCGAGATTGAGCGAACTGAACTCGGCATTCACGGGAATCATCGCCCAGCGCCGACACATGGAAAGTTCGTCGTTGGAAAGCCCGGAGGTCTCGTTGCCGAACACCAGCGCAACATCCGCGGTGGCAGCCATCGTCACCAGTTCCGCGGCGCCGTCGCGTGCCCACAGCGCGGGCACCGCCAATTCCCTCCTGCGCGCCGTCATCGCCATGGCCAGCACTGTGCCGCTCAGCGCCGACGATAGCGAAGCGACGACGTCGGCGTTCACCAATACATCGGTGGCACCCGCCGCCATGGCATCCGCCTGGGCATCGGGGAAATTCCGCGGATTGACCAAAACCAGACGCGATAAACCCATGGTCTTCATCGCCCTCGCCGCTGCACCAATATTTCCCGGGTGACTGGGGTGAGAAAGAACGATGCGAATGCGATCGAGAACGGCAGGTGCGGGCAATGGCGTCGTGTTCATAGTATGTCTCGGTCCCTCTGGGCCGGGACGGTATCCCAGGATATGTCCCGGGCCCCTTGGGCCGAAACGGTATCCCGGGATAGAATTGCAAACTTCCTGCGCCGAATGCGCCCCTCTTGCCAGCCTCGCCTTAAAAGTCCATGCATCCCACGCTTAACATAGCCGTAAAGGCCGCGCGTCGAGCCGGTCAGATCATCAATCGCGCCAGTATGGACGTCGACAAACTCAGGATCGACGTCAAACAGCAGAGCGATTACGTAACGGAGGTTGACCGCGCCGCGGAAGCCGCAATCCTTGACGTACTGCGCGATGCCTACCCGGCCTACGGAATTCTAGCAGAGGAGTCGGGGCTGGCCGGCACCAGCGCCGACAGCGAATTCCAATGGATCATCGATCCGCTCGACGGCACCACCAATTTCATCCACGGCCTGCCGCAGTACGCAATCTCCATTGGCCTTGCGCACAAAGGTGTGATGACGCAAGCCGTGGTGTATGACCCCAACCGCAACGAAATCTTCACCGCCAGCAAGGGCGGCGGCGCCTTCCTCAACGAAAAGCGCATTCGCGTCGCCAAGCGCAGCAAGCTCGATGAGGCGCTGATCGGCACTGGCTTCCCGTATCGCGTGTTCGACCATATCGACGCCTATCTGGCGATATTCCGCGAAGTGGCGCAGAAAACGGCGGGCATGCGCCGCCCCGGTGCCGCCGCATTGGATCTGGCCTGGGTCGCCTGCGGCCGCATGGACGGTTTCTGGGAACTCGGCCTGTCGCCATGGGACATGGCCGCCGGCACCCTGCTGATCACCGAGGCCGGTGGTTTGGTCGGCGATCTGGCCGGTGAATCCAACTACATGAAAACCGGCAACATCATCGGCGGCAACCCCAAGATATTCGCGCAATTGCTGCAACTCATCGCGCCGCACCGGACTGCGGCCCTGGCCGCCTGATTCTGGCCTGATGTCGGCCGCCTTGACGGCCGCCGAACTGGCGGCGCACACCCCGGTAATGCAGCAATGGCTCCGCGCCAAGGCGGAGCACGCGGACAAGCTGCTGTTTTTCCGCATGGGGGATTTCTACGAGCTGTTCTACGAGGACGCCGAGCGCGCCGCGCGCCTGCTCGACATCACGCTGACCGCGCGCGGCCAGTCGGCCGGCAAGCCGATCCCGATGGCAGGCATTCCGTATCACGCCGCCGATGGCTATCTGGCGAAGCTGGTCAAGCTCGGCGTCTCGGTGGCGATCTGCGAACAGATCGGCGACCCGGCATTGACCAAGGGGCCGGTGGAGCGCGCGGTAACCCGCATCGTCACGCCGGGTACGCTGACCGATGCCAACCTGCTCGACGACAAGACGGACAACCTGCTGTTGGCGCTGACGATCGACCGCCAGCGCGCCGGCTTGGCTTGGCTCAACCTCGCCAACGGCGACCTGCGCCTGCTGGAAACCTCGCTCGACGCCCTGCCCGCCCACTTCGAGCGCCTGCGTCCGGCCGAACTGCTGCTGGCCGATAGCCACCGCTCCGCCTTGCCTGACAGCCGCGCCGTCAGCCAGCATCTGCCGGACTGGCATTTTGATACCCGCGCCGCCGCGCATGCGCTGGCCGAACACTTCGGTACGCGCGACTTGGCCGGCTTTGGCGTGCACAACGAAGAACTGGCCCTGGCGGCGGCCGGCGCGCTCTATCGCTATGCCCAGACAACACAGTTGCAGGCGCTGGCCCACGTCACCCAACTCAGCGTCGAGCACGAGGGCACCTACCTGCGTCTGGATGCCGCCACCCGGCGCAATCTGGAAATTTCAGAAACCCTGCGCGGCGAAGTCTCTCCCACCCTGCTCTCGCTGCTCGACACCTGCGCGACCAGCATGGGTTCGCGTTGGCTACGCCATTGCCTGCATCACCCGCTGACCGACCGCGCTATTCCACGCGCGCGACACGAAGCCGTCGCCGGACTGATTGGCGATGCCGGCAATGGGCCTTGCGCGGCGCTGGCCAAGGCACTGGCCGGCTTCGCCGACATCGACCGCATCACCGCACGCGTGGCGCTGAAAAATGCCAGGCCGCGCGACCTGTCCTCGCTACGCGACAGCCTTTCCCGCCTCGATAACATTCGCGCAACAGTTCCCGGAGGGACACACAGCGCTGGCGCTGGCGAGACGGCGACACGGCTGGCCGAACTGCTTGCCGCGCTGGCCACGCCACAAGCCTGCGTCGGCCTGCTGACCCAGGCCGTGGCGCAGGAGCCCGCCGCCCTGATCCGCGAAGGCGGCGTCATTGCACCCGGCTACAACGCCGATCTCGATGAACTGCGGGCGATCCAGCACAACTGCGGCGCCTTCCTCATCGAACTCGAAGCGCGGGAACGCGAACGCAGCGGGATTGCCAATCTCAAGGTCGAGTTCAACAAGGTGCATGGCTTCTACATTGAGGTCACTCACGCCAACGTCGAAAGAATTCCCGACGATTACCGCCGCCGGCAGACGCTGAAAAACGCCGAGCGCTACATCACGCCCGAACTGAAGAGCTTCGAGGACAAGGCGCTGTCCGCCAACGAACGCGCACTGGCGCTGGAAAAGCAACTCTGGGACGAACTGCTCGGCGCGCTGATGATCCACATTCCAGCACTGCAACGCATCGCCCGCGCGATTGCCGAACTCGATGGCCTGACCGCCTTCGCCACCGCCGCCGTACGTAACGATTACCGCCAGCCGGAGTTTTGCGACGAGGCAGCGATCGAAGTCGAGAGCGGTCGCCATCCGGTAGTGGAACGGCAGGTCGATAGCTTTATCGCCAACGAAACCCGTCTCTCGGCGGCGCGCCGCATGCTGCTGATCACCGGCCCCAACATGGGCGGCAAATCGACCTACATGCGCCAGGCCGCGCTGATCGTCCTGCTCGCCCACTGCGGCAGCTTCGTCCCCGCCGCGCGTTGCCGGCTGGGGCCGATCGACGCGATCTACACGCGCATCGGCGCCTCGGACGACCTTGCCTCCGGACGCTCCACCTTCATGGTCGAGATGACCGAGGCGGCGGCCATCCTGAATGGCGCGACGGACAAGTCGCTGGTGCTGATGGACGAAATCGGCCGCGGCACCTCGACCTTCGACGGCGTCGCGCTGGCCTTCGCCATCGCGCGCCATCTGATCGAGAAGAACCGCGCGTGGACGCTGTTCTCGACGCACTACTTCGAGCTGACCCGCCTGGCGCAGGATTACCCGGTATGCGCCAATGTGCATCTCGACGCGGTCGAGCATGGCCACAAGATCGTCTTCCTGCATGCGGTCGAGGAAGGCCCGGCCTCGCAGAGCTATGGCGTCCAGGTCGCCGCCCTGGCCGGCATGCCGCCCGCCGTGGTGCGCGAGGCGCGTCGCCGCCTGACGCTGCTGGAAAATCGTGAAGTTGGCTCGCTGGTCCAGCCCGACCTGTTTGCCAGCGCGCCGCCGCTGCCCGAACCGCCGCATCCAGCACTCGATGCCCTGCGCGACCTCAATCCCGACGACCTCAGTCCGCGCGAGGCGCTGGAAAAACTCTACCAATTGGTCCGCCAAGCCAAGGAGTGAAGCCGTTGCTGCGGCTCTGGCGGCTAATTCTGCTTGTTCTGCTGGTGCCGCCGGCAGCCGCCGAATCCGTGGCCTTCGGCCTGTTCGGCGACACGCCCTACACTCGTTGGGAGCGCGACCACCTGCCGGATCTGATCGCTGACATGGACAGCGAAAATCTGACCTTCGTGATTCATGACGGGGACCTCAAGAGCGGCGCCAGCATCTGCAGCGACGAGGTACTGAAAGACGTCCTGGCCTCCTTTCAGAAGTCCAGGCATCCGTTGATCTATGTCCCGGGCGACAACGACTGGACCGATTGTCATCGCCAAAGCAACGGTCGCTATGACCCGCTGGAGCGGCTGGGCAAGCTGCGCGAATGGTTCTTCGCCGGTAATTTTGCCTTGGGCCAGCGCCAGCTAAGACTTGAGCGACAGAGCAACGACAAAGCCTTTGCCAGCTATCGCGAAAACGTGAGGTGGGAAGCCGGCGGTGTTTTGTTTGTCGCCCTCAATCTGCCGGGCAGCGACAACAACTTTCATGGCACGCGAAGCAACGGCGAACCCGGCGCCGAGTTCATCGAACGCAGCGCCGCCAACCGCGCCTGGCTGGCCCAGGCATTTGCGCTCGCACGCAGCAGGAAACTGGCGGGCATCCTGATCGCGATCCAGGGCAATCCCGGCTTTCATGCCGCCAATGCCGGCAAATCCAACCCCGGCTACCGCGACTTCCTGATCCAGTTGCGCGAAGCAACCCAAGCTTTTCCCGGCCAGGTCGTGCTGGTGCATGGCGACACCCACCGTCATCAGGTCAATCAGCCGATGGAAGACCCGGAAAGCGGAGAAACGGTGAAAAATTTCACTCGAGTCGAAACCTTCGGCTCGCCCTTTTTCGGCTGGGTCAGGGGTCAGGTTGACGCAACTGATCCGCAGGTCTTCAGGTTCTCGCCACGCGTCTGGAAGTCGCCGCAGCCGAACTGAGCGTCAGTGAATCTCGTCTTCGGACAGCACCGGCGCCGGAAGAACCACAATCCCTTCTTCAAGCAGATCGCGGGTCTCATCGGCCGTCGCCACACCGCGAATGTTGCGCGCGGGAACTTCGTCGTAGTGAATGCGGCGCGCTTCTTCCGGAAAACGCTCGCCGACGTTCTCCGCCTGGCGCGCGAGGGTCATCAGGACCCGATGCATTTGCGCCACGCCGGGTACGCTAACCGCCGTCGATGGCTTTTCCGTGTAGACCACCTCGGTCGCACCTCGTTTTACGTGAGGCGCCGATGGCAACTGGGTCACCGCCGATGTCTGGCACTGAGGGCAATGCACGAGGCGACTCTGGCTTTGGTTGCGAAACGCTTCACCCGATGCAAACCACCCTTCGAAGCGGTGTCCGTGGTCGCAAAGAAGATTGAGTACTATCACGTGGTGCCCGGAACCGGAATCGAACCGGTATGGCTTGCGCCGAGGGATTTTAAGTCCCTTGTGTCTACCAATTTCACCATCCGGGCCCGATAAAAAACTCGAAGCGGAGGAACACTGGAGGCGCGACCCGGAATCGAACCGAGGTACACGGCTTTGCAGGCCGCTGCATAACCACTCTGCCATCGCGCCAGGGTCGAGGGACCATGACTGGAACTACCGGAACTAAAAAGGGAAAGCGCCGAAACGCTTTCCCTTGGGAATCTGGAGCGGGAGAAGAGTCTCGAACTCTCGACCTCAACCTTGGCAAGGTTGCGCTCTACCAACTGAGCTACTCCCGCAGAACAGGCGCGCATTATAGCGTCCGCTTTCGATGTGTCAACGACTGCGCGCCGAGATTTCCGGCCACGCTTTTTGCAAGTAGTAAATCATCGACCACAACGTCAGCAGCGCGGCGACCCAAAGCGACCAGGTGCCGACCCGATACACGTCGAGCGGGCCGATCGGCGTGTGCCACAACAGAAGCGGAATCGCCGTCATCTGCGCGATGGTTTTCAGTTTCCCGATCAATGAAACGGCGACGCTCTTCGCCGCACCGATCTTTGCCATCCACTCGCGCAAGGCCGAGATGGCGATCTCGCGACCGATGATGATGAAAGCCAGCATGACATCGGCACGATCGAGCCGCACCAGCACCACCAGCGCCGCAGCCACCATCAGCTTGTCCGCCACCGGGTCGAGGAAGGCACCGAAGGCCGAGGTCTGGTTCAGCTTGCGTGCCAGCCAGCCATCGACCCAGTCGGTGATGGCGGCGACCAGAAAGGCAGCCGTCGCCACCAGGTTCTGCTCGGCGATTGTCAGCGGCAGGTAGTAAACACCTACCACCAGGGGAATCAGGAGAATGCGCGCCCAGGTCAACAGATTCGGAATATTCAGCGGCATGTCATCTCAACATCTTGTGTATTTCATCGGCCAGGCGCCGCGATATCCCATCGACACGACACAAGTCTTCAACAGTGGCAGCCCTTACCCCGTCGAGGCCGCCAAATTGCGCCAGCAGCTTCTTGCGCCGCGCCGGCCCGACACCCGCGACATCTTCCAGCTTCGAACGCCCGCGCGCTTTTGCGCGCCGCGCCCGATGACCGACGATGGCGAAGCGATGCGCCTCGTCGCGAATTTCCTGGATCAGGTGGAAGCCGGCATGGTCCATGCCCAATTGTAGCGGCATGCTGCGCCCATGCACGAAGAGTGTTTCCAGTCCCGGCTTCCTGTCCTCGCCCTTGGCCACGCCAATGCTGGCCAAATGATCCAGGCCCAACTCGGCGAACACCTCGCGTGCGATTCGATGCTGGCCCTTGCCGCCATCGATCAGAACCAGATCAGGCGCCGTCGTCTCGCCGGTGGCCACCTTCTCGTAGCGTCGCGTCAGGGCCTGGCGCATCGCCGCGTAGTCGTCGCCGGGCTGGATGCCTTCGATGTTGAAACGGCGGTAGTCGCCTTTCTTCATCGCACCATCGACGCAGACCACGCAGGACGCCACCGTGGCCTCGCCCATGGTGTGGCTGATGTCGAAGCATTCGATGCGGCGCGGCGGCTCGGGCAGGTCGAGCGCCTCCTGCAAGGCCGCCAGACGCCCGCTGCTGCGAATTTTGGCTTGCCGCCGTGCCTGCACCGCCAACTGCGCATTGGTCGTCGCCATCTCAACCCAGGCGCGTTCCATCTCGTTCCGCGGCGGCCCCGAACTGACGCCGCCAGGCAGATCCTCGATCGGATATGGGCTCAATATCATCTGCGCCGGGGCCGGCAGCTCCACATAGTGCTGGGCGACAAAGGCCGCCAAGCCCTCGGCGGCCTCCGCCTCGGCCGCCGCCTGCGGGAAGTAGGCGCGATCACCGAGATGCAGCCCTCCGCGCACCATGGCCAGATTCACGCACAGGTTGCCGCGCTCGACCACAGCGACGATGATGTCGACATCCGTATCCCGTGTCGAACTGACGTACTGGCGATGCAGCACGGCCTGCAAGGCCCTGATCTGGTCGCGCAAGGCGGCGGCGTCCTCGAAGCGCAGCGCCGTGGCGGCGACTTCCATCTGCTGCGTCAGGCCGTCAATCACTTCCGAGTGGCGTCCGCGCAGGAACATCTCGGCCAACCGCACGTCGGCGGCATAGTCCTGTGCTGAAATCAATCCCACGCAGGGCGCCTTGCAGCGCTTGATCTGATGCATCAGGCAGGGCCGCGTGCGGTGGGCGAACACGGCCTCTTCGCAGGTACGCAACAGAAATGTTTTCTGGATCAGTTGGATGCTCTCGCGCACCGCCAGACCATTGGGAAAAGGCCCGAAATAATGCGATTTCTTTTCGAAGGCGCCGCGATGGTAGAACAGCCGAGGAAACTCGCCGCCGCCGTCTTTGCCACCGATGCCGATGTAGGGATAGGACTTGTCGTCGCGAAACAGGATGTTGTATTTCGGCCCGAGCTTCTTGATCAAGGTGTTTTCCAGGATCAGCGCCTCTGCCTCGGAACGTGTCGCCGTCACCTCCATGGTCGCCACCTGCTGCAGCATCAGAGCGATGCGAGGACTGTGGCCGGTCTTTTGAAAATAGGATGAGACGCGCTTCTTCAGATTCTTCGCCTTGCCCACGTACAAGACCTTGCCTTCGCCATCGAGCATGCGATAGACGCCGGGCGCGTCGGTCAGGGTCGCCAGGAATTCCTGCGAATCGAAACCTGCGCTCTGCGCGCCGGGATTCCCGCTACGCGGGCCGGCGTTAGGCATCGAGCTCATCACGGATCTTGTGGAAGACATTCTGGAAGTCGGCGCTGGTGAGACGGCGAGTCTGGGTGTTGTAGCGGCTGCAGTGGTAACTGTCGATCAGGATGCGGCCGTCGGGCAAGACATGGCGTTCACCATGGCCGAAGACCAACGCCGACTGCTTGAGCCCCAGCGCCATCAGCACCGCCTTGTGCGCCACCAGCCCAAGCGCAAGGATCACCCGGACGTCGGGCGAATTTCTCAACTCGGCCGCCAAGTAATGGTTGCAGGTCCTGATCTCGGCCGGCTCCGGCTTGTTTTCCGGTGGCAAGCATTTCACTGCATTGGTGATGCGGCAATCGGAGAGCCGCAGGTCATCGTCTGCGGCCAGCGATACCGGCTTCGAGCCGAAACCAAAGGCATGCAGTGTTTCATAGAGCAGGATGCCCGCATAGTCGCCGGTAAAAGGCCTGCCCGTACGATTCGCGCCGTGCATGCCGGGCGCCAGGCCAACGATCAGCAGGCGAGCCCGCGGATCGCCGAAGGGCAGCACAGGACGGGCGTGATAGTCGGGGTTGCGACTGCGCACAGCGGCGAGGAAACCTGCCAGCCGCGGACAGTCGGTACAACGTAATAGTGCGTTCATTCGGCTAGGATACCGCCTCGCCATGACCAACAATCCAACGCGCTGCGACATTTTCTGCACCGTCATCGACAACTATGGCGATGCCGCAGTCTGCTGGCGTCTGGCACGCCAATTGGCCGACGAATACGGTTGGCGGATGCGGCTATGGATCGACGATCTGGCCCCCTTGCAGCGACTCGCGCCGGATTACGCCGCCAGTCCGGTTGAAGTGCAACCGTGGCCCACGCCGTGGCTGGCCACCGAACCCGCCGATGTGGTGATCGAAGCCTTCGGCTGCGAACTGCCGCCGATTTACGTGGACGCCATGGCGGCCCGCAGCCAGCCACCGGTCTGGGTCAATCTCGAATACCTCTCGGCCGAACGCTGGGTTGCCGGCTGTCACGGCCTGCCCTCGCCGCACCCGCGCCTGCCGCTGGTCAAGCACTTCTTCTTTCCCGGGTTCTCCGACGGCACTGGCGGGCTGCTGCGCGAGCGAGACTACGACGCGCGTTGCAAGGCTTTCGACGAAACGGCCTTCCGCACCGAGTTCGGCCTGCCCGCCAAATTACCGGACGAACTGACGATTTCATTGTTCAGTTACGAAAACCCCGCGTTGCCGGAATTACTCAGAGCCTGGGCCGACGCGGAGCGACCGATCCGGTTGCTGCGGCCAGGCAACAGCGAGGCCGCCTGGATACGCGGCAATCTGAGCGTCCATCCCCTGCCCTTCCTGCCCCAGACACGCTACGACGAACTGCTCTGGGCCTGCGACCTCAACTTTGTCCGCGGCGAGGAATCTTTTGTCCGCGCCCAGTGGGCCGCCAAATCTTTCGTCTGGCACATTTATCCGCAAGCCGACGACGCCCACCGCGCCAAACTGGATGCCTTCCTGGATATTCATCCCGCCGGAGCGCAATTGAAAGCCTTCTGGCACGCATGGAATGGCGTTGGCACGCCTGACTGGCCCGATTTTGCCGCCCGCCTGCCCGGTCTGGAAGAAGCTTCGCAACAATGGGCAATAACACTCGCCGCGCGCCCCGATCTTGCCAGCAGGCTTGTGCAGTTCTGCCTTGAAAGGCTAAAATAGCGGGTTATTAATTTTCGCTTCAGGAAGCACTGCCATGAAAATCGCCCAGGAACTCCGTGCCGGCAACGTCATTATGGTCGGCAACGAACCACTCGTCGTGCAAAAAGCCGAATACAGCAAAGGCGGCCGCAGTTCGGCGGTCGTCAAGTTCAAGTTCAAGAATCTGCTCACCGACGCTGCGTCAGAGGCCATCTACAAAGCCGACGACAAGTTCGAGCAGGTGGTGCCCGACCGCAAGGAATGCACCTACTCCTATTTCGCCGACCCCATGTACGTGTTCATGGACGCCGAGTACAACCAGTACGAAGTCGAAGGCGAAAACATGAGCGATGCGGTGAACTACCTCGAGGACGGCATGCCGGTCGAAGTGGTGTTCTACGACGGCAAGGCGATTTCGGTGGAAATGCCCAACAGCGTGGTGCGCGAAGTGATCTACACCGAGCCCGCAGTCAAGGGTGACACCTCGGGCAAGGTCATGAAGCCCGCCAAGATCAGCACCGGCATGGAACTGCCCGTGCCGCTGTTCGTCGAGATCGGCAACAAGATCGAAATCGACACGCGTACCGGCGAGTACAAGAACCGCGTCAAGTAATCGCGTTTCACTTCGGCAAAGCAACGGGCAGCCTGGCTGCCCGTTGTTGTTTCCGCGACAACAATTGAGCCCTACGCCAGCGCTCGCTCCGCCAACCGCACCCAGTAACGAATGCCGGTGGCGATGATCTCGTCGTTGAAGTCGTAGTGCGGGCTGTGCAGCATGCAGCCGCCTTCACCCGGGCCGTTCCCCAACCAGACATAGCAGGCCGGCACCACCCGTGCCAGGTAGGCAAAATCCTCGGCGCCCATGCTCGGCGCCAGGTGCGTCAGTACTTGGCCGTCACCCACCACCTGCCGCGCCGCTTCGCGGGCGATGAAGCTCGGATCAGGCGCATTGACCGTGGGCGGATAGCCGCGCTCGTAGCGCAGATCGATGCTCACGCCGTAAGTCGCCTCGATGCCGGTGCAAACGCGCCGCAAGCCGAGTTCAAGCGCGTCCTGCAACTCGCCGTTGAGCGTGCGCACCGTCCCTCCGAGCACGGCGGACTCGGGCAGGACATTGTCCGCATGGCCGGCATGAAAACGGGTAACGCTGACCACCGCCGCCGCCAACGGGTCCGTGTTGCGCGATACCAGGGATTGCAGGGCCTGCACCAGAGCGCTGCCGGCCAGCACCACATCCACCGCCTGATGCGGCATCGCGGCGTGGCCGCCGCGTCCGGTAAGCTCGATTTCGAAGCGATCGGTACCCGCCATCACGGGGCCTTCGGTAACGCCGAAACTGCCGGCCGGCATGCCCGGCCAATTGTGCAGTCCGAACACCATGCCCATAGGGAAACGATCGAACAAACCCTCCTCCACCATCACCCGGCCGCCGCCCTCATGTTCTTCCGCCGGCTGGAAAATGAAATACACGGTGCCGTCGAAATTGCGCAGCGTGCTCAAAGCCTCGGCCGCGCCCAGCAGCATCGCCGTATGACCGTCGTGGCCGCAGGCATGCATCTTTCCTTTGTGCGTCGAATGATGCGGAAAGGTGTTGAGTTCCGCCAAGGGCAACGCATCCATGTCGGCCCGCAGCCCGATTGCGCGCTTGCTGGTTCCCAGCGAGAGCTTTGCCACCACGCCGGTGCGGGCGATCCCGCGATGGACTTCCAGCTTCAGGCCTTCCAGATAGTCGGCAACCTTCGCCGCGGTACGATGTTCGTCGAAGGCCAACTCGGGATGCGCGTGAATATCGCGACGCAGGGCGGCGATCTTCGTCGTCAGTGTCGGCAGCAGTTCATTGATCATGGCAGAGTCCCCATGCCGTTTCCGGTATTGCTCAAGGTACCAATCCTAGCCCAAACCGAAGCCTCGATCGTCGTCCCCGGATTTTCCGGTATCTTTGCGCCACGATGATCACCTCCGCCCGCCGCATTGCGCATCTCGACATGGACGCCTTCTACGCGTCGGTCGATCTGTTGCGTTATCCCGAACTGCGCGGCCTGCCAGTGGTGATCGGCGGACGCCGTGATCATCAGCCAACACAACAGGCGGACGGCAGCCGCCGGTTTTCCCGTCTGCGTGACTATGTCGGGCGCGGCGTCATCACGACCTCGACTTACGAGGCGCGTGCGCTCGGCGTGTTCTCCGGCATGGGCGTCATGAAGGCGGCGCAACTGGCCCCGGATGCCGTTCTGCTGCCAATCGACTTCGATGCCTATCGCCATTACTCACGCCTGTTCAAGACGGCCGTCGCGGCCATAGCGCCACAGATAGAAGACCGTGGCATCGACGAGATATACATCGATCTGACGGACCTCCCCGACGATACCCTCGCTCTCGCGCGGCGCATCAAGCACGCGGTGAAGGACGCCACAGGACTCTCCTGCTCGATCGGCATCAGTCCCAACAAGCTGCTGTCAAAAATCTGCTCGGATCTCGAAAAACCGGATGGACTCACGATCCTGGACCAGAGCGACATCCCGCGCCGCATCTGGCCGTTGCCGGTACGCAAGATCAACGGTATCGGCCCCAAAGCCGGCGAAAAGCTGGCGGCGCTTGGCATCGCCACTATCGGCGAGCTCGCGCATGCGAAGCCGGCGTTCCTCCAAAGTCATTTCGGCCGCAGCTACGCCGAATGGTTGCACCAGGCTTCGCATGGGATCGACGAGCGACCGGTGGTAACGCATTCCGAACCCAAATCAATCAGCCGGGAAACCACCTTCGAACGCGACCTCCATCCGCGCCATGACCGTAGCACCCTGTCCGAAGTGTTCACCGCGCTTTGCACCCGCGTCGCAGGCGATCTCCAGCGCAAGGGCTATCTCGCCCGCACTATCGGCATCAAACTGCGCTTCGAGGACTTCCAGACGGTGACGCGCGATCTGACGCTGCCCAATCCCACGGCCGACCCGGCCGCCATCCGTCGCGCAGCGGGCGAGTGTCTGCGCCGCGTGCCGTTGGAGCGCAGGCTGCGCCTGCTCGGCGTGCGTACCAGCGCACTCTCCGCAAGCAGCGCACAACCGGTGACGGCCGCAGCGGCGCAAGGCGAACTGCCGCTCACCGCACCTGCTTGTTGACGATCGTGCTGCAATGGGACTCTTCCTCTGGCTCATCATCCTGCTTGGCATCGCCTGGAGCCTGGCCGATTTCCAATTGCGCGCACGTATCGAGGACGACATTCCGCCGCCAACCGCGACCCGGCCAGCGCCCGCGACCGCTTCCAGTCCGGAGGCAAGCAACCCTCCCGACGCACCTTCGTCCGTGACGCAGGCCCAATCTAGCGACAGCACAGACACTCCCACCGAGTCCGCGCCGACGCGCGTTGTCCAGACCGATGGCCGTCAGCCCCCGCCCAGCGGACAAGCGCAGGACGATTAGCGTCAGACCATGCTCAATAGCCTGTAGAGCGGCCTTCGATTTCCGGCAGCGTTTCGTCGGTGATCAGCGACCAGATCACGCGAACGATGGATTCCGACGCGATCACCGTGTGGCGGTTGCCGACAGCCAACATCTTTTCGCGCAACTCGCGCCGCACCGCCGGCAAGCCGGTCAAATCGAACAGCACATCGACGCCGCCGCCCAAAGCCACTATCTCGTCCAGCGTGCGGAGCGGAACTCCCTCCGCCACCGCCTGCTTGCGGCCCGGCGTATCGCTGACTTCGGCGACACAGAGTAGTTCGATCCCCTGCTGGCGCCGCGCCCGCATCTGCTTGAAGAATGCGGAACCGATACGGCCCATGCCGACGATGGCAATTTTTTGAGTGCTCATGAACTTCTCCCTGAATTGAAGGTTGCGCGAACGCGAAATTTGTCGCTTAGGCGGAGACACCTTGCAACGAAGCATGGGTTTTGTCAAAAGCGGCCCTCGGGCGTTTCTGCGTCCACCCACAGAGGAATCCGGAACCACGAGAATCTTCGCCCCCAGGGCCGATCTGACAAACGTCGTGCTGCCGCGCGCTATTCCCGATAGAGAAGATGTTTCGCGCGCACCTCGCGGAACTGAAGGAGCGCGTCCTGCCATGCCGCCGCGACGCGACGCGGGTCCTCGCCGACGCGAATCGCCTCCAGCGTCGCGCGCGACCCGAGCGAGCCGAGGATGCGATCGAGCTGGAAATTCTTCGGGTAGAGCGAGTGCAGCGCGTGCGCGAGTTCAATGCCGAGCAGGGGCGCGTCGAGGGACTCACGGTCGAGCAGATGGATGCGCACGCCGTGGCAGCGTTGTTGCCGGTAGCGGTTGTCCGCCGGCGTGAAGCTCGCAGCCTCGAAGCGCACTCCGGGAATGGCGCGGGCGTTGAGCGCGCGGGCCAGTGCGTCTGCGTCGATCCAGGGAGCGCCGACCAGTTCGAAGGGGGTCGCCGTGCCGCGCCCTACGCTCAGCCTGGCGCCCTCGATGATGCCGACTCCCGGATAGAGGATGGCGGCGTCAAGGCTACGGAGGTTGGGCGAAGGGGCGATCCAGGCGCGCCCGGTCTGGTCATACCAGTCGCCGCGACGATAGCCGCGCATCGTCACTACTTCCAGTTGGGCGCCGATGCGGTTCTCGGCGTTGAACAGCCGCGCGAGTTCGCCGACCGTCATGCCATGACGCACCGGCAGCGGGAAATAGCCGGTGAAGGAGCGCAGCTCGGGATCGAGCAGCGGCCCTTGTACCGCCTCGCCGCCCAGGGGATTGGGCCGGTCCAGCACATAGAACGGAATGCCCTGCGCCGCCGCGGCTTCCATGGCGTACGCCATCGTCGTGATGTAGGTGTAGAAACGGGCGCCGGCATCCTGGACGTCGAACACCAGGGCGTCGAGACCGGCGAGCATGTCCGGTGTCGGCCGCAGCGTCGCGCCGTAAAGGCTGTAGATCGGCAGCCCGCTGGCGGCGTCGGTGGCGGAAGCGATGCGCGTGTCCAGCTCGCCGCTGCGGCCGTGCTCGGGCGTAAACAGCGCGGCGAGCTGAACGCCCGGCGCCCGACGCAACAGATCGAAGCTGCTGCGTCCGGCCGCATCGACACCGCTGTGATTGGTGATGAGGCCGATGCGCCGTCCCGCCAGCGGTGCGAAACCCGCACCGGCGAGGACGTCGATGCCGGTCGCCAGCGGCTCGCGGCGCAATGGCCGGAGGCTAGCATAGGGCGCCAGCACCGGCTGCGCCGCCGAGACTTGCGCCCAGGACAGCGGGCCCAGGGCCGCACCGACCGCGGCGACGATCTGCCGCCGCAAGGGCTCGGCGTCGCCGCGGCCATCGGGGTGCACACGGTGGCTGAGGACAATGACGAAGGTCTGGCTGACCGGATCGATCCACAGCGCGGTGCCGGTGTAGCCGAAATGGCTGATGGCGCCGACCGGCGGCAGTTCGTCACGGTTGGCGGCGAAGGGCGCTTCGCTGCGCCAGCCGAGCCCGCGCAACTGCGGCGCGCCTGCCAGTTGCGGCAGCCCCAGCCGGGCGACCGTGTCCGCGCGCAGGATGCGCTCGCCATGCGCCATGCCCGCGTCAAGCAGGGCCTGGGCAAATAACGCAAGGTCGTCGGCGGTGGCAAACAGCCCGGCATGCCCGGCCACGCCGCCCATGCGGCGCGCCATCGGATCGTGCACTTCACCCTGGCGCAGCCGCCCACCGCGAAAGCCAGTTGGCGCAACGCGTTGGCGCAGCGCTGGCGTCGGGCGAAAACGCGTGTCCTGCATGCCCAGCGGCTCGAAAATGCGGCGCTGGCAATACACGTCCAGAGACAGGCCGGAGACGCGCCGTACCAATTCGCCCAGCACCGCGAAATTGATGTCGCTGTAGATGACCCGGCTGCCGGCGGGCGCGACCGGGCGCTCGGCAGCAATCAGCTTCAGCGCGGCGCCATAGCCGGACCAGTCCGCCCGCATGTCGAGGTCGGGACGCAGACCCGAGCTGTGGGCCAAGAGCTGGCGCACCGTGATTGGCCCTTTGTCATTGGCTTTGAAGGCCGGCCAGTAGTGGGCAACCGCAGCGTCCAGGCGCAGGCGTCCCGCTTCGACCAGTTGCAGGACCGCCGTGGTGGTGGCGATCGCCTTGGTCAGCGACGCGAGGTCGAACACCGTGTCCGCGGTCATCGGCTGCGGCGCCGGCGCGACGGTTCGGTTGCCGAAGGCCTGGCGATAGACGATCCGGCCGCGATGGCCGATCTCCACGACGGCGCCGGGCAGGTTTCCTGCATGGATTTCGCCTTCGACGATGGCGCCGATCGACGCCAGCGCCTCGACATCCAGGCGGCCGCCTTGTTCCGCCGCTGCCGTCGTCAGCGTGGCACACAGGCACAACAGCACCGCCTTGGCGAGGACGCCCATGGGCTAAGGAGATTCCGCGGCGGGGGAAGCGGCGCGCAGTCCGGCAGTGCTGTAACGGTTGTGCGGATTCCACAACATCCAGCCGTCGCTGCCGAACGCCTCGGCAGCGTCAATCTGTTGCTGGATTTCCTTGTCCGCAAACGGGCGGTGATCGAAGGCATAGTCGCGGAAGGCCTGCAGCCACGGGCGGAAACGCAGCGGCGACAGCCCGCTGCGCTCGCCCGCCCGCGCCAGGCTCAAGGCCACGATTTCCTGCGGGTGGGCCACCGGGTCGCGGAAGCCTGGAATCCCGTACTGGAAGCCCGAGGGATAGAGCATCGGCGAGAGGTAGTCGAGTTGCGGCGCCAGCGCATCGAGCCGCTGGCCGATAAAGGTGTCATTGAGGTTCCAGCAAACGTAGCCGAAGATATCGGCGGCAAGGAAGACATTGTAGGGGGCGAGTCGCTTCTTCGCCGCGGCGAGGAAGCCGGCCACGGCGCCGACGCGGTTCGGCTCGGTATTGGCCTGAACAAACGCCAGGCCGTCGGTATCGGGAAAACGCAGGTAGTCGAACTGGATCTCGTCGAAACCGATGGCAGCCGCCTCGGCCGCGATATCGAGGTTGTAGTCCCAGGCCTCCTGCCGAAATGGATCGATCCAGGCCAGGTGTTCGCGGTCGCGCCAGATTGCGCCGCCACGGCTTCTCACCGCCAGCTCCGGCCTTGCCGTGGCGAGCGGATCGTCCTTGAAGACGACGATGCGCGCGATCAGGTAAATGCCCTTCTGCCGCAGGGAATCCACCAGTCCGTGGATATCCCGCACCGTGGTGACCGCTTGCGCGCCCACCTCGCCGGCCAGCGCGACGGCGCTCTTGTAGGGAATCATGCCGCGGTCGCCCTTGACGTCGATCACGAGTGCGTTGAGTTCGGTGCGCCCGATCAGGTCGACCGCCGACTGGCGCAAGGCCTTGTCGCCGATGCCATAGAAGGAAAGATAAAGCGCCTTGGGTCGGAAGGGCACCAGGCGTATTTCGAGCGACCGGCCGTCCCCTGCCTCGACCTCGCGCGCGGCACGGCGGTAACCGACGGCGCGCGCCGCGACGGTCGGCCCGACGGCCCCGATGCGGAAGACGCCGTGCGCGTCGGTGCGCACCGTCGTCTGCGCCACGGTGACAACGGCGTCGACAATCGGCTGGCCGCTGTGCGCGTCGATCACCCTGCCGTCGAGCGCTGCCACGCCGCCCGGCAGCAGCAGCGCACCGAACAAGGCCAGAGCGGCCAGCAGCGGCGTCCTCATGGCCGCCGGCGCAGAGCTTCGACGCCCGGCCGCAACAGTTGCTGGAATTCGCCAATGCCGACGGCATCGGTCATCAGGCAGCGCGGCAATGCCAGGAGTCGGTCGGCGGGGCGCGGACGCCGACACTCCAAGGTAAAGCCGGCGAGGTAGCCGGCGCTGCGGGCAGCCGCAATCAACTCCTCGTCGTAAATACCAAACGGCCAGGCCAGCAGATTTGCGTCGACGCCGAGGCGCTGCGCCAGAATCCGTCGCGGCTTGACAAGCTGCGTGCGCAGCAACTCGCCATAGGCGTCGGGAGACAGTCGCCTTTTTTCCTGCCTGAAATTCGGATGCCAATAAGTGTGGGACTGGATATCGAACCAGCCCGATTGCCGCAGCTCTTCGAGTTGCGCCCAGGTCAGTGCGTAGCTCGCATTGGAGATCGCCGAGGGGTAGATGAACAGGGTGACCGGAATCCGGTAGCGCCGCACCAGCGGCAGCATCTCCGAATACACCGAGCGATGGCCGTCATCCACGGTGATCGCCACCGCCTTCTCCGGCAGGCGCCCGGCGCCGCCGTCGATGCGCGCCACCAACTGCCGCAAGGGCACCACCGCATAACCTTGGTCTTTGAGCAACTCCAGTTGCGCCGCAAACATCGCAGTCCGCACTGTCATGCTGTCGGCTGCGCTCGGGCCGAAGCGATGATAGACCAGGACGGGCGCCAAGCCCTCGTCGTTGCCTACCTGCGCCGCGGCCCCCGCTGCAACCGCGGCGCACGCGACGACCCCCAGCATCCACCCGATCATGGTCATATGCGATCCAGCGGCGAAGCTTCAGTTTGTCATCTGCCGCGCCGCAGCCCGTCAACGGAGCCTTATGCGCGAGCCACCCTGCTCAGAATCTGCCTGATCAACAGATCCTGATCCTTGAGCCGCTCACGATACGCCTTACTATCCGTATGGCTGATTTCGGTTCTCATCTCGGATAGAAAACTTCTCAACACTTCGGTCAGCATCTCCTGTTCCTGATCATTGAGTTCCAGTTGCATCATGATCACCTCCTCTCGGAACTATCATCGCAAACACCACAAGCAAACGCCGCGGCGATCCGCCAAGCAAGGCGGACCCGATTTCGCGGGTCCGCGTTTCCCTGCCCTTACGCGGGGTGGTGGTCATGCCACCACTTCTCGAACTCCTTGTCGCTGAACATGGCCCACGTTGCCATCGCCGTAACGCCAACGCCGACTATTACGGTATTCATGGCGACCCCGGTATGGAACGCAAAGGCCAGTGTCCAAGGCGAAACGATCATCCACACCCCGAACACCATGTTGATCCATTCCTCCCACGCCCGCGGCAAATACACCGCATACGCCGCAAACGCCATTGTCACCGCGCCGACGACGTAGGCATTCCACGTCGCGCTCATGACGCTGTCCATATAACCCATGGCCCACGGCGAAACGAACAACCACGCGCCGAGCACCAGATTGACCATGTCTTGCCATCGTTTGGTTGTCATGGCGATCACGCCTCCTTTCGATCTACGGGAACTGCCCGATGAGACAACTATTTCGACGACTTTTCCGCTCGATAGTTCCTCCATCAATGCCGTGGAATCCGGCGCCAGGCCTTCGTCGAGGGGCATCAGCGCAACGCGCTACGGCAGATGCCCCAGCCGTCCGCGCGGCAAGGCGAATGGCCGCCGAAATTGAGCCTAAGATGGCAAAGTCCACCCCGCAGGAGAGACCCCATGGCCGCTATTCGAATAGTGACACTTTTCCCGATGCGGAACGCATCATGAGCGGGACACGAACCGAACGCGATTCCTTCGGCAGCATCGAGGTGCCGGCCGAACGGCTGTGGGGAGCGCAGACCCAGCGCTCGCTCCAACACTTCGCCATTTCCAGCGAGCGCATGCCGGAGGAAATCATCCTCGCCCTGGCGGCGGTGAAGTCCGCCTGCGCCCAGGTCAATCGCGAACTCGGATTGTTGGCCGCGGACAAGGCTGCGGCCATCGTCGCCGCCGCCGAGGAAGTGCTGTCCGGCAATCATTCCCAGGAGTTTCCGCTGTCCGTGTGGCAGACCGGCTCCGGCACGCAGAGCAACATGAACATGAACGAAGTGCTGGCCAACCGTGCCGCGGAGCTGCTCGGCGGCAAGCGCGGCGCCGACGGCAAACGGCGTCGCCGCGTCCATCCCAATGACGACGTCAATCTTGGGCAGTCGTCGAACGACATCTTTCCCACCGCCATGCATCTTGCGGCAGCCCTCGGCATCGTCCGCGCGCTGTTACCGGCGCTGGCTCGCCTGCGCGCCGGGCTGGCGGAGCGCGCCGCTGCATTCGCCGACATCGTCAAGATCGGCCGCACCCATCTGCAGGACGCGACGCCGTTGACCCTGGGCCAGGAGTTCTCCGGCTACTGCGCCCAGCTCGACCATGCCGCGGCGGTCATCGATACCGCCCTGCCCTCGCTCTATCCGCTCGCCGTCGGCGGCACCGCGGTCGGCACCGGCCTCAACACCCACCTGGAATTCGGGTCCCGCGTGGCGGCGGAACTCGCCCGCAGCAGCGGCTTGCCCTTCGTCAGCGCCGCCAACAAGTTCGCCGCGCTGGCCGCCCACGACGGCCTGGTCGCCGTGCATGGCGCGCTCAAGACACTCGCCGTGGCGCTGCTGAAAATCGCCAACGACATCCGCTGGCTGGCCTCGGGGCCGCGCTCCGGACTGGGCGAGATCGGCATCCCTGAAAACGAGCCGGGCAGCTCGATCATGCCGGGCAAGGTCAACCCGACCCAATGCGAGGCGCTGACCATGCTCTGCTGCCAGGTCATGGCCAATGACGTCGCCATCGGCATCGGCGGCGCCTCCGGCAATTTCGAATTGAACGTCCATAAGCCGCTCATTGCCCACAACTTCCTGCAAAGCGTACGCTTGCTGGCCGACGGCATGAGCAGCTTCGAAACCCATTGCGTGCGCGGCATCGAGGCCAAGCGGGAGCGCATCGCCGAACTGCTGGAACGCTCGCTGATGCTGGTGACGGCGCTGGCGCCGCACATCGGCTACGACCGCGCAGCCGAGATCGCCAAGCGGGCGCACCAGGACGGCAGCACGCTGCGCGCAGCGGCGCTGGCGCTGGGACATGTCACGGCCGAGGAATTCGACCGCTGGGTGAAGCCGGCGGAGATGGTGGGCGGCAGCGACGGCCGTTAGAATTGGCGGTTCCTGGCGGCATCCCGTCCCGCCCCACACTTCACGGAATGAGATCAGCCATGAACCTCCCGAACGTCGCGCCCAACTGGCCCGCGGCCATCGCGCTGCTGGTGCTGTCGCTCCAGTTCCCTGCGGCCCATGCCGGCAAGACCCTCGACCAGATCAGGCAGCGCGGGCAACTGGTATGCGGCGTCAGTACCGGCGTCATCGGCTTCTCCGCGGCCGACAGCCAGGGCCGCTGGAACGGCCTCGACGTCGATGTCTGCCGCGCCATCGCGGCCGCCGTGCTGAACGATGCGAACAAGGTCAAGTATGTTCCGCTCAACGCGCAGCAGCGCTTCACCGCCTTGCAGTCGGGCGAGGTCGATCTGCTCTCGCGCAACACGACCTGGACCCTGACGCGGGATGCCTCGCTGGGCCTGCATTTCACCGCCGTGACCTACTACGACGGCCAGGGCTTCCTGGTGCCGAAGAAGCTCAAGCTGGGCAGCGCCAGGCAGTTGAAGAACGCGGAAATCTGCGTGCAGTCGGGCACCACGACCGAAAAAAATCTGAGCGACTACTTCAAGGCGCAGGGCATCAAGATCAAGCCGGTGGTGTTCGAAAAATTCGAGGCCTCGATCAAGGCTTTTTTCAGCGGCCGCTGCCAGGCCTACACCACCGACGCCTCGGCGCTGGCCTTCATCCGCAGCAAGGAGGCGCCCAAGCCGGACGATTACGTTGTCCTGCCCGAGCTGATCTCCAAGGAGCCGCTGGGGCCAGTGGTGCGGCGCGGCGACGACGAATGGTTCGCGATCGTCAAGTGGGTGATCTTCGCCCTGATCGAGGCGGAAGAATACGGTGTCACCCAGGCCAATCTGGAGCAGATGAAAGCCGGCAGCGATCCGGCCATCCAGCGCTTGCTGGGCAGCGCCGAAGACAGCGGCAAGCTGCTCGGGCTGGAGCGCGAATGGGCGGCACGCGCGGTGAAGGCGGTAGGCAACTATGGCGAGCTGTTCCAGCGCAATGTTGGCAGCGCGTCGCCACTCAAGCTGCCACGCGGCCTCAATGCCCTGTGGAACAAGGGCGGCCTGATGTACGCGCCGCCGATCCGCTGAAGCGCCGTCCTGCCAGCGCCGACTTCTCCGCGATGCAAGGTCGACGCCGACGCGAGCTAGGAATCCAGGCCCTGCTCGCCGCGGCGCTGCTGGCCGCGCTGTGGTGGCTGCTCGATGTCACCGCCGGCAACATGGCCGAGCGCGGCATCCGCAGCGGCTTCGACTTCCTGCGCGACCCGGCTGGCTTTGCCATCGGCGAGAGCCTGTTGCCCTTCGATTCCGCCGACAGCACATGGTGGGCGCTGGCCGCCGGACTGGCCAACACCCTGCGCGTCGCCCTGCCGGCGATCCTCGCCAGCACGCTGTTGGGTACCCTGATCGGACTCGGGCGGCTATCGCCCAATCTGCTGCTGCGCGGACTCTGCGCCGGCTACGTCGAAACCCTGCGCAACATTCCGCTGCTGCTGCAACTGCTGGCCTGGTACTTCGTGGTCACCGATCTGCTGCCGCCGGCCAGCGCCGCCCTGCAACTCGGTCCTCATGTCTTTCTCAGCAAGAGCGGCTTGGCCTTGCCCTGGCCGGGCGGCGATGGCGGCTTGCTGGATCTGCCGTTGCGCGGCGAATTCGGCATCGTCGGCGGCGCCGCACTGACCCCGGAATTCCTCGCCCTGTTGCTCGGACTGAGCCTCTACACGGCGGCCTATGTCGCCGAAACGGTGCGCGGCGGGATTCAGTCGGTGCCGCGCGGGCAGAGCGACGCGGCGCTGGCGCTGGGCATGACGCGGCTCCAGATGTTCCGCCTGGTGCTGCTGCCGCAAGCCCTGCGCAGCATCATCCCGCCACTCACCAACCAGCACCTGAGCCTGACCAAGAACGCCTCGCTGGCGGTCGCCATCGGCTATCCCGATCTGGTCTCGGTCGCCAACACGACGCTGAACCAAACCGGCCGCGCCGCCGAATGCATCGCCCTGATCATGGCCGTGTATCTGATGCTCTCCCTGCTCACCGCCTGGCTCAGCGCCTGGCTGGAGCGCCGTACCGGTCGCTGGGTGGAGCGCTCATGAGTCGCATCGCGGCAAGCCGCGACTGGCTGCGGCGCAACCTGTTTTCCGACGTATTCAGCGGCCTCACCTCGCTGGTGCTGGTTGCCGGTGCGCTTTACTGGCTGCCCGGGGTGATCGAGTGGATGCTGTTGCAGGCCGTGTTCGCGGCTGACGCCAGCGCCTGCCAGGCGGTGAATCACGGCGGCGCCTGTTGGGGCGTGGTGGCCGAAAAATACCGCTTCATCCTGTTCGGCCGCTATCCCCATGCCGAACAATGGCGACCGCTGCTGGCGACCGGCATTCTGCTGCTGACGATCGTCGCCAGCGGGCTGCGTCTGCTCGGGCGCGGCGGACTATTGGTTGCCTGGACACTCGCCCTGCCGCTCTGCTTCATCCTCATGCGCGGCGGATGCTGCGGTCTCAGCCCGGTCGCCAGCGATCAGTGGGGCGGCCTGCCGCTGACCCTGCTGCTCGCCACCATGGGTATGCTGCTGGCTTTTCCGCTGGCACTGCTGGTCGCGCTCGGACGGCTGTCCGATCTGCCGCTGCTGCGCGGCCTATGCGTGCTCTACGTCGAACTGGTGCGCGGCGTGCCGCTGATCTCGGTCCTGTTTCTGGCTTCCTTTCTGTTTCCGATCATCCTGCCGCAAGGATTCTCGATCGATGTGCTGTTGCGGGTGCAGGCCGGCATCGTGCTGTTCGCCGCGGCCTATCTGTCGGAAACGATACGCGGCGGCTTGCAGGCAGTGCCGCGCGGCCAGCACGACGCGGCCGCGGCGCTGGGCCTTGGCCGCTGGCAGTCGCTGCGCTGGATCATCCTGCCGCAGGCGCTGCGCGCCGTGATTCCATCGATCATGAACAGTGCCGTCAGCGTCTTCAAGGACACCTCGCTGGTGACCGTGGTCAGCCTGTTCGACCTGACCGGCGCACTCTCGCTGGCACTGGCGGGCGATGCCGAATGGCGCCCCTACTATCTTGAGGGCTACCTGTTCATCGGCCTGATCTACTGGATCGGCTGCTACGCCATGTCGCGCTTCAGCCAAAGCCTGGAACGCGGCACCGGGCTGGGGCAGCCCTCGGCCTGAGGCAGTTCGCTGCGCCGCGGTCAGCCAAACGCCTTGGCCACGACGCGATTCCGCCCGTTCGCCTTGGCCAGATAGAGTTGCTCGTCCGCCAGCGCGACCACTTCGGTGCTGGACTGCATATCTCTCGTGACGACGGTCACCACGCCAAGACTGACCGTAACGTGATCGGCCACACTGGATGCCGCATGCGGTATTTCAAGACTGGTGATACCGGCCCAGATCTGCTCCGCCAGAGCGAGGGCTCCCTGTGCGCCGGTTTCCGGCAGGATGATCGCAAATTCCTCGCCACCGTAGCGCGCTGCCAGATCCGGTGCCCGGCTGACCACGCCGCGAATCTGCGCGCCGACCCGCCGCAAACAATCGTCACCCACGACATGCCCGTAGGTATCGTTGAAGTTCTTGAAAAAATCGATGTCGAGAATAATCAGGGACAGCGGCGCACGGGATCGGCGCAGACGAAGAAATTCCGCTTCCAGCAACTCATCGAATCGCCTGCGGTTGGCGAGATGGGTCAAGCCGTCGCTGAAACTCAGCAAAGCCAACTGTTCGTTGGCGGCCTTCAACGCTATCGTGCGCTCCTCCACCCTTCGTTCCAGACTGGCATGCTCCTCGGCCAGATCGGCGAGCGCCCGACGCCGGTCGCGCATGCTGCGCAGGAGCACGAAGATAAGCAGGGATTCGAGCGCCAGTAGGCAGGCAACGCCGACGATCTGCCAGCGATAGAGGATCCAGGCCGATGGCTTGCGCATGAACACCGTATGCGGAATTGGCAGCCTGGCATCCGGAATCTCCCAGCGTTGAAGCTGCCGGTCATCGAACTGGTAATCCTTGATAACCGAATTGATCTCCTCCAGGCTGTGCGGCAGGGGCGAGCCAAGCGCGATGAGGGCGATCAGTTTGCCGACGCGGGGCGCGCTGATCAGGTAACCGCCGACGATCCCGGTGCCCAGAAAGCTATCGTGATGGGCAAAGATCGGCGCGTTGGCATGCTCGGCGAGCGTGCTTGCAACGTCACGGGGTATCCGGCGCGCGCCGTGTCGATCATGGAACACCGGGAAATACAGCAGGGCGCTGCGCGGCGGCAGCGAGCCCACCCGGGCGTACAGTTCGTCGAAGCCGAACTCTTCGAGAATTTCCACCGGAATCCTGGACGACAGCGACGCTGCGGCTTCCACCAATCCCTTCTTGGTATTTCCGGCGATTCCGGTTCGGTCAAGCACCACCACGAGCCGCTCGCGATCCGGCATCACTTCAAGAATCGCCTTCAGCGCCCGCCCCGGATCTTCGGTCACCACGAAGGTCTGTTCCGGCGGAATATTTCCTGGATTGGCAACGTTCACCGCAAAACGCTTCGCGGCGGGGAAAAGGTCTGGATGGCGAATGAGAAAATTCGCCGCGCTTTGCGACTCGGCAACCACGACGTCCGGCGCCACCCGCTGATACTTCGCCTGCAGGTAGTTGTACAAGCCGACATCGGCGCCGGCATCCTGTATGCGGCCGGCGTCGATGCGCTCTTCGTAGATATCCGGTCTGTCGGCCGCCGCCGCCGTTTGCAGGTGCTCCGCAAATCCTGTCCTGACCCCGGCCTGCCATGGCATCTGGTCGTGCCAGGAGTAGACGATCAGTACCTTGCGCGGTGCCGCTGCAACGTCCAGGGGCAACAGGCAGACGCTGCAACCGCATGCCACGAACCAGGCAGCGACCAGAATGCCCCATCGCCTGCGACCAGCCCTCAAGCAATGCGCCATCCTTGGCATCGAGCTCGGACCTCTCCCCAGATCACACCCCCGCGTTGGCATTTTGTCGTCCCGAACTTTTCCCAATTGTAGTCCGAAAGACATAGACCCACCGTCGCCACACTGGCTCATCGACGATGCACGGAAACACTTGCAAGCCGGGAAAGTCGGCGCTGGCGTAACGGCGATACCTGTCGCACCGGACCGATGAAATCGGCTCGGCACGCCAGGGGAAACCAAAAACGCACCGGCACGCCATACTGACTTCCGACAAATGGCATAATGACTTTGTTGCCGGGCCGCAAGTATCGATGGGAGGAGAACGAAAAATGGCGAGTGCGGATCAGGGGACCAACGGCTCCGTTTCCATTGAGCAGGAGGAACTCCGGGGAATCTCGCGGTCCGTGGCCGAGATCGAATGGCTGCTGCTGGTCGTGGTGCTGCTCTACCACGTGTTCGGCGGCATCGAGGCGGACGACAAGCCGGTGATCGCCTTCGCCATGGTGCTCTACGCCATGTGCGTCATGGGTTTCCGCTACGCCCACTTCTTCAAGCGCGAATCGCGCTGGAAGCTTGCGGTGGAAACCTGGATCATGACCGCCTTCATCACCTGGGCGCTGTGGCACACCGGCCGGCTCGACAGCCCCCTGCTGAACTCCTACCTGCTGGTCATCATCACCAGCGCGCTGGCCCTCGGCAAGCTCACCACACTCCTGGAATTGGCCCTGATCGCCGCCTGCTTCATGTTCCTGGGCGGGCAGTCCTCAGCCCTGGAACTCATCTCGCTCAAACATGCGGCAGGAATATTTGCCCAGTTTGCCCCGTTCGTACTGGTGGCCTACATCACCACCATGTTCGCCTCGGACATACGCTATGGCCTGAGCAAGGTCAAACTCCTGTCGGAAACCGACGAACTGACCTCGACGCTCAACCGGCGAGGATTCGCCATCGTCGCCGACCGGCTGTTCGGACAGGCCACGCGTTACAACAGGGCCATGAGTCTGCTGGTGATCGACTGCGACAATCTGAAGCGGGTCAACGACGATCATGGGCACAAGGCCGGCGACACCCTGTTGACGTCGCTGGTGAAAAGCATCCAGGGGCAACTGCGGCATACCGACGTGCTGGCGCGGCAGGGCGGCGACGAGTTCCTCGTGCTGCTGCCGGAAACCCCGGCTGCCGGCGCGCTCGATGTCGCCGAAAGAATTCGAGAGGCGGTTTCGGCAAACGCGCTGGCACTCGGCGGCAAACTCGTCAGCACCACGGTCAGCATCGGCGCCGCAAGCTATCCCCAGGATGGCAGCACCCTGGATCTGTTGCTGGCCCACGCCGACCGCAACATGTACCAGGCCAAGCAGGCCGGCCGCAACCGCGTCGTCCAGCAAGCCGGGAAACCTGCCCCTTCCCCGCAGAACGGGTGAAGTCAAAAGCGCCCGCAGTCTTGCGGCGCCAGCTTGCTTCCGCCCCCTGGGGCGGAAACCGGTCAGGGATACAGACCGCGTTGCTCGCGTGCGGCAAGCACGCGTTGACAGGCGATGATGAACGCCGCGGTTCGAATCGACACCTGGCGCTCCCGCGCCGTCTGCCAGATCGCCTCGAAGGCCTTGATCATGATGCTTTCCAGGCGCGCGTTGATCTCTTCTTCGCTCCAGAAGAAGCTGGAGAAATCCTGCACCCATTCGAAGTAGGACACGGTGACGCCGCCCGCGTTGGCCAGCACATCCGGGATCACCAGGATATTGCGTTCGCCCAGGATGTCGTCGGCGGCCGGCGTGGTCGGTCCGTTGGCGCCCTCGACGACGATTCGGGTCCGCAAGCGCTGCGCGCGGTCTGGCGTCAACTGCCCCTCCAGGGCGGCGGGAACGAAATAGTCGCTATCGACTTGCCAGAAGTCGTCTTCGCTGACCGCAGTCGCGCCAGTGAAACCGGACAGGCTGCCGTGTGTTGCCGCGTGGGCCAGCGCGGCGGGAATGTCTATCCCGGCCGGATTGGCGATCGCACCCTCGGCATCCTGCAGGGCAACTACCTGCGCGCCGTGCTCGCAAAAAATGCGCGCGGCGACGCCGCCGACATTGCCGAAACCCTGTATCACGATGCGCGCCCCGGAGATCGGCACGCCGACGCGGGCACCGGCTTCGCGCGCGGCGATGAAAACGCCGCGTCCTGTCCCTTCCTGGCGACCCAATGAACCACCGAGCGCAATCGGCTTGCCGGTGACCACGCCGCTGGCGGTGTGGCCGACGTTAACCGAGTAGGTGTCCATCATCCACGCCATGGTCTGTTGATCGGTGCCGATGTCGGGTGCCGGAATATCCTTGTCCGGCCCGATGACAATGCCGATCTCCGACGTATAGCGCCGGGTGATGCGTTCCAGTTCGGCACGGGAGAATTGCCGCGGATCGATGCGGATCCCCCCTTTGGCGCCACCGTAAGGCAACCCCAGGGCAGCATTCTTGATGGTCATCCAGCCGGCCAGCGCCATCACCTCGTTGAGCGTTACCGCCGGATGGAAACGCACGCCGCCCTTGCCGGGGCCGCGCGACAGGCTGTGCTGCACGCGATAGCCCTCGTAATGCGCGACCGTGCCATCGTCGCGCACGATCGGCACGTCGACGATCAGTATTCGTTTGGGATGCTTGAGCGTCTCGATCCAGCGCGACAATTTGCCGAGGTGAGGCGCGACCCGGTCGATCTGCTCGATGAAGCTGGCCCAGGGTTCGGGTCTGGCCGGATCGAGATAGGAAAGGCGGCTGTGCGGGGTAGTCATGGCGTTACAAGTACTCCCTGTTGTGTGGTGTAGCGGCCGATCAGATCGACGAGGCTGCTCTCGCGCCCTGGTCGTAGCGACCGGATAGCGTACGCAGCAGGCGCGCCATGTCGCCGAGCCGCAGGTTTTCTTCCTCGGCGCCGGAGAAGCCTGGCATCAGGCAGGCCTCGCGCACCTGGCGGTAGCGCTCGCACAACGCCTCACCTTTTTGGGTGGTCGACCAGAAGACTTCCTTGCCGCGCCGGCTGCCTGACACCAGGTCAAGATTGGCGAGCTTCTTCAGCGCGTAAGAGACCACGTGCGTGTCTTCGATATTGAGCACAAAGCAGATGTCGGCCAGCTTCTTCTCGCGGCCCCGATGATTGACGTGATGTACCACGAGGATTTCGGTCTCGGTCATGTCCTTGACCCCTGCGCCGGCCATGCAACGTGTCATCCAGCGACCAAAGGCGTGGCTCGCGATGATGAGACCGAACTCGAGTTCCGACAGTTCAGGGCACTTGTCGGACACCAGATGTTCGGAAGAAACGATGCGCCGCACATCCGCTCCGGCGATGGCCGATTCCGACGCTGTCTTGTTGCCTGGCTTTGTCATGGTGATAACCCGCGATGTTTTCTCGACGAAAATATTTAAACATTTTATTGACGTTTTGTAAATGAAATGTTAACGTGCTGTTCGCTTAATCTCCTTCAACCCGCCATCTCTTGTGAGGAATCCGCCGATGAAAACCCGCGTTTGCACCCTCTTTGCCGCACTCGGTTTCGCTTTCACTGCATTCTCCGCCACGGCCCAAACCAAGTGGGACATGCCCACCGGCTATCCAGCCGCCAACTTCCACACTGAAAACATCACCCAGTTCGCCGCCGACGTCGACAAGACCACCGCCGGCAAGCTGAAGATCACCGTGCATGCGGGTGGCTCGCTGTACAAGGCCAACGAAATCAAGCGCGCGGTACAGGGCGGTCAGGCGCAGATCGGCGAAATCATTCTCGTCGGAGCCTCCAACGAGTCCCCCGTCTTCGGCGCCGACGGTGTTCCGTTTCTCGCCACCTCCTACGTCGAAGCAAAGAAGTTGCTGGCTGCGCAGAGACCGGCCGTCGAAGCGCTGCTGGCGAAACAAGGCATGAAGATGCTGTTTTCCGTGCCCTGGCCGCCGCAAGGAATCTTCTCGGCAAAGCCCATCAACTCGGGTGCCGACCTGAAGGGCGTCAAGTGGCGCGCCTACAGCCCGCAGACCTCGCGCATAGCCGAGTTGCTCGGTGCGCAGCCGGTGACCATCCAGGAAGCGGAATTGTCGCAAGCACTCGCCACCGGCACGGTATCGGCCTTCATGACGTCCGGCGCGACCGGCTTCGACAAGAAGGTTTGGGAACAGGTCAAGTATTTCTACGATGCCCAGGCCTGGCTGCCGAAGAACGCGGTGCTGGTTTCGCAGAAAGCCTTCGACGCCCTCGACCAGCCAACCCAGGCTGCCCTGCTCAAGGCCGCCGGCGACGCCGAAGCCCGCGGCTGGAAGACCAGCGAGGAAAAGACCAAGTTCTATGTCGAGCAACTGGCGAAGAACGGCATGAACGTGGCCGCCCCGTCCGCGGCCCTGAAAGCCGATTTGAAGAAAGTCGGCGACACCATGATCGGCGAATGGCAAAAGACCGCCGGCGCTGAAGGCAAGGCCATCCTCGACGCCTACAAGAAGTAAGCCGGTCGATGCGACACGTCCTTGACCGGATCTACGGCGCCGCCGCCTGGATGGCGGCGCTGTTCATGATCGGCACCCTGGCGATGATCCTGCTTTCCGTCAGCGGGCGCCTGCTGGATTTCCACATCCGCGGCACCGACGCCTATGCAGGGTATTGCATGGCGGCAGCGGCTTTCCTCGCGCTAGCCCATACCCTCAAACACGGTGAGCACATCCGCGTCACGCTGATCCTCGATCATGCCGGTCCGCGCCTGCGCCACGCGCTGGAACTCTGGAGCCATGCCGCAGGACTGTTCTGCGCAGTCCTGCTGGCGTGGTTCGCGCTGCGCCTGGCCTGGCAGTCGTTCCAGTTCAACGACATTTCGCAAGGTACCGATGCGACGCCGCTATGGATTCCTCAATTGGGCATGGCGCTCGGCACTGTGATTTTTGCCGTGGCCATCGCCGACGAACTGGTCGCCGTGCTGCGCGGCGACAAACTGCGGCACCGCGCCGCCGACGGCGAGCCCGCGAGGAGCGAATAATGGATCTGGCAATCACCTTCGGCCTGATCGTGGCACTGTTCGTCCTGCTTGGCAGCGGCATCTGGATCGGACTGGCCCTGCTCGGGGTCGGCTGGCTGGGCATGGAATTGTTCACCGCGCGTGCGGCCGGCGATGCCATGGCGGTCACCATCTGGGGCGCCTCCTCGTCCTGGACCCTGACCGCCCTGCCGATGTTCCTCTGGATGGGCGAAATCCTGTTTCGCACCCGACTCTCCTCCGACATGTTCAAGGGCCTCGCGCCCTGGCTGGAGAAACTCCCCGGGCGGATGCTGCATGTCAACGTGATCGGCTGCACCATCTTCGCCGCGGTGTCGGGATCCTCGGCCGCCACCTGCGCCACGATCGGCAAGATCACCCTGCCCGAATTGAAGAAGCGCGGCTATCCGGAAGCCATCACGGTCGGCACGCTGGCGGGCGCAGGAACGCTGGGCCTCCTGATTCCTCCCTCGATCATCATGATCGTGTATGGCGTCGCCGCCGAAGTCTCGATCGCCAAGCTGTTCATCGCCGGCGTGCTGCCCGGCATCCTGCTGGCTAGCCTGTTCATGGGCTGGATCGTGGTCTGGGCGCTGCTCAATCCCGATGCCGTGCCGTCCGTAACCGAGCAGACCACTTTCAGGCAGAAGCTCTACGCGTCGCGCCACCTGATCCCGGTGGTGCTGCTGATCGCCCTGGTCCTCGGATCGATTTATGTCGGCATCGCCACGGCTACCGAGGCGGCGGCCCTGGGCGTGGTCGGCAGCCTGTTGTTGGCGGCCGCGCAAGGCTCGCTGAGCTGGATCACTTTCCGCGACAGCCTGTTGGGCTCCACGCGCCTGTATTGCATGATTGCCCTGATCCTGGCCGGCAGCGCCTTCCTGACACTGGCGATGGGCTATCTGGGTTTGCCGCGCCATCTCGCCGAATGGATTGCCAGCCTCGGCCTCGGCCAGTTCGGCCTGCTCTTTGGCCTGATGATCTTTTTCATCATCCTCGGCTGCTTTCTTGACGGCATATCGATGGTGGTGTTGACCATCGCCGTGATCCAGCCGACCATCATCGCCGCCGGCATCGACCTGATCTGGTTCGGCGTGTTCCTCGTGGTGGTGGTCGAAATGGCGCAGATCACGCCGCCGGTCGGCTTCAATCTGTTCGTGATCCAGGGCATGACCGGCAGGCAGTTGCCGTGGATCGCCCGCACCGCAATGCCGGCGTTCTTGCTCATGGTGGGCGCGGTCGGCCTGCTCTATGCCTTCCCGGCCATCATCACCTGGCTGCCGCAGCGCATGGTGGGATGAAACCGCGCCTCCTCGCTCTCGGTGACGGCGCGCTGACGCTCGAATTCGACGATCGAATCGATCCCGCGCTGAATGCCCAGGTCATTGCGGCGCGCGATGCCCTGTCCGCCTTGAAGCTGGAGGGCATCAGCGACGTGGTGCCCACCTACCGCTCGCTCACCGTGCATTTCGATCCGCTGCGGCTGGATCGGCAGGCGCTGGGCCAGCATCTTCTGGACGCCGCCCAGGCACCGCCACAGGAGTCGGCGCTTGCCGGCCCGCGAAGCGGAATCCCCGGCAGACAGAGTCCGACACGGTGGCAAATTCCCGTGGTATTCGGCGACGAATTCGGCCCCGATCTGGCGCACGTCGCAGGCGCGACCCAACGCAGCGAAACGGAGGTGATCGAGGCGCTGTGCGCGACCGAATTGCACGTCTTCCTGATCGGCTTCCTGCCCGGCTTTCCGTACCTCGGTGAGTTGCCGCAGTGGCTGCAACTGCCCCGACTGGCCACACCGCGCGCCGCGGTGCCCGCCAACAGCCTTGCCATCGCCGGCGCGCAGGCCGCCATCTACCCCTGGCAAAGTCCCGGCGGCTGGCATCTGCTGGGCCGCACGCCGGCACGGCTGTTCGACCTCGGCAACACGGCCCGGCCGGCCCTGCTTGAACCGGGCGACACGGTGCGCTTCGTGCCGATCGGTCGCGACGAGTTCCAGCGTCTCGCCGCCGCCGTCGCGACGCGCGAGATCGACTGCAGCGCATGGCGGGCCAAGTGATCGAGATTCTCGATTGCCCGATGCCCGTGACCGTACAGGACGCCGGCCGTCCCGGTTACCGCCACTTGGGCGTGCCGCTGTCCGGTGCGCTCGATGCCGAATGGCTGGCGCTGGCCAATGCGCTGGTGGGAAACCCGCTGACAACAGCCGCCCTGGAAATGCGTCTGCTGGGACCTCGGCTGCGCGCCGTGAACCCGGTGAGCTTCGCCATCGCCGGCCAGTGTGAAGCCTACATTGACGACGCCTATGGCCAGCGCCGAGACGCTCGATCCTGGAACAGTCACTACCTGGCGACCGGGGAGACGCTGGTGGTCGGCAAGGTGCACAGCGGCGTTGCCTATCTGGCAATTGCCGGCGGTCTCGGCCTGCCGCCGGTGCTGGGCAGCCGTTCCACCTATGCCCGCGCCGGACTGGGCGGAATCGACGGACGCGCCCTGCAAGCCGGCGATCTCTTAGCAGTCGGCGCCGGCGGAACGCCGCTTCTGCTGCGCCTGCCGCAGCCCCCACAAGTTGCTGGCGGGCCGCTGCGCGTGGTGCCCGGTCCGCAGCGCGAATACTTCACCGACGCGGCCTGGACGCGTTTACTCAACGAAGAATTCACCGTCAGTCGCGAAGCCGACCGCATGGGCCTGCGCCTCGACGGGGCACGCCTCGATCACGATCCGGCCTACGGCGCCGACATCGTCTCGGACGCCGTTACGCCCGGCGTCATACAAGTGCCCGGCGACGGTCGTCCGATCATTCTGCTGGCCGACTGCCAGACGGTCGGCGGCTACCCGAAAATCGCTGCCGTGATCGGCGCCGACCTGCCGCGCCTCGGCCAGGCTCTGCCCGGCCAAATCTTGCGCTTTGTCGAAGTGAGCATGGCGCAGGCGCTGGCCGCGCGTCGCGCCGCCGCGGCAACGCTGGCAGAATGCATCGCGAGCATGGTGCCGGGAGGGGCCGAATTGGACCTCGACGCGCTGTATGCCGCCAACCTGATCGACGGAGTGATCGATGCCGAGCAAGCGAATTAACCTCAACGCCGATCTCGGCGAAGGCTTCGGCGCCTGGCGCCTGGGCGATGACGCCGCCATGCTGGAGATCGTCGCCTCGGCCAACATCGCCTGCGGCGGACATGCCGGCGACCCCGACGTGATGCGCCACACCGTGCGCCTGGCAAGGCAGCGCGGCGTCTCGATCGGCGCCCACCCGAGCTATCCCGACTTGCAAGGCTTCGGCCGTCGCGCCATGGCGCTCTCCGCCGCCGAACTCGAAAACCAGATGGCATTCCAGATCGGCGCGCTGGCCGGCATCGCCGCGCTCGAAGCGGCGCAAGTCACCCACGTCAAGCCGCACGGCGCTTTGAACAATCTCGCCTGCACCGACCGCGGCGTGGCCGACACGATCTGCCGCGCAATCCATGCCGTCGATCGCAACCTGATCCTGCTGACCCCGGCGGCATCGCAACTGGTGCTAGCGGGACGCGCCGCCGGACTGCGGGTCGTGGAGGAAATCTTCGCCGACCGCGCCTATCTGCCCGACGGCCAGTTGGTACCCCGCGCGCGCGCCGACGCCATGGTCCATGGTGCGGATGCCTGCCTGGCGCATGTGCTGGCGATGCTCGACGCCGGCGCCCTGTTGGCCGTGGACGGCACGCGCATCGCGACGCCGATCGGCAGCGTCTGCGTCCATGGCGACAACCCCGATGCGGTCGCCGTAGCGCGCCATCTGCGCGAACAATTGACTGCGCAAGGCTGGAAAATTCAGACTCTGGTCGAAATCGCCTGACGGTTACAATCGCATCATGCATACACTGCTCTTGCGCACTGCCGAATTACGCGCCGTGGAGGCACGCTACGCCGATGCGGCACCGCCCCTGATGGAGCGCGCGGGACGCGCCGCCGCCGAATTCGCCGGACAGTTGCTTCAGGATCGTCGGGCTCCCGTGCTGGTCTTCGCCGGACCGGGCAACAACGGTGGCGACGCCCGGGTTGTGGCACGCGTACTGCGCGAACAGGGCATTCAGGTGGTGATTGCCGGTGCCGACGGCAAGCTGCCGGCCGGCAACTTTGGACTGGTGGTCGACGGCCTGTTTGGCATCGGATTGGCGCGGCCCATTTCCGGTGCCTACGTCGAACTGATCGCGCGCATCAACGCCTTCCGCGGCCCGGTGCTGGCGCTGGACATTCCCAGCGGCCTGGATGGCGATAGCGGACGGGTCATGGGCGTGGCGGTGCGCGCGACGCATACGCTCAGCTTTATCGGAGGCAAACCGGGACTGTATACGCTCGATGGTCCTGACCATTGCGGCGAGGTCAGCGTTGCCAACCTCGGCCTGCAACTCGACGAATTTCCCGGCGCCCTGCTCGCCTTGGATGATTTCCATGAATGCCTGAGGCCGCGCGCGCGCAACAGCCACAAGGGCAGCTTTGGCTCGCTGGCCGTGATCGGCGGTGCGGCCGGCATGACGGGTGCGGCGCTGCTGGCGGCGCGTGCGGGACTGCAACTCGGTGCCGGCCGCACGTTTGCCGGACTGCTGCAAGCGCTCGCCGTCGACCCGCTGCAAGCGGAGCTGATGCTGCGCTCGCCCGAAAATGCACTGGCACAGGCAATGGTGGCCGTCATCGGCCCCGGCCTGGGCGCTTCCGATGCCGCCCTGGAGATTCTGCGCCGTACCGCCAGCGCCGACTTTCCAGTGCTGCTCGACGCCGACGCGTTGAATCTGCTGGCGACCCATCCGGTATTGGCCGCGCGCATCGCGCGGCGCAGCGCACCGACGATCATCACGCCGCACCCGGCCGAAGCCGCGCGGTTGCTGGCGACCACCACTGAGGCGGTGCAGGCCGACCGCGTCGGCACGGCGCTGAATCTTGCGCAACGCTTTAAGGCCCATGTTGCGCTCAAGGGCTGCGGCACCGTGATTGCCCACCCCGATGGGCGCTGGCGAATCAACACCACCGGCAATCCCGGGCTGGCCTCCGGCGGCAGCGGCGACGTGCTCGCCGGCATGGCCGGCGCCCTTCTGGCACAGGGCTGGCCAGCCGCCGCCGCGCTCTCCGGCGCCGTGTATCTGCATGGCGCGGCAGCCGATGCGCTGGCGGCAGCGGGCAACGGCCCGATCGGCATCGCCGCCGGCGAACTGATCCAAGCCGCACGCACCCTGTTCAATCGCCTCATCGCAGCGAATGCCTGAAGCCCGCCGCAAGGTCGGCTTCGCCGTGCTGCTGATGCTCGGCGCGACGCTGTGCTTCGCCGCGCTCGACGCCACCTCCAAGCATCTGTCGCAGACCTACCCGATCCCGATGATGGTCTGGGGCCGCTATACCTTCCATTGCCTGATGATGTTGATCTTTCTGGCGCCCGCGATGCGCCTGCAACTGATCGCCACGACGCGCCCCTTGGCCCAGGTCATTCGCGCGCTGATGCTGACGGGGACCACCGGCTTTTCCATGGCCGGCTTTTCCATGATGCCACTGGCCGAAAGCACGGCCTTCCTGTTTGTCACGCCGCTGGCCGTGGTGATCCTGTCGCACTGGCTGCTCAAGGAATCCATCACCGGCGGCCACTGGATTGCGGTGCTCGCCGGGTTTTGCGGCGCCCTGCTGATCGCCCGTCCCGGTGGCGCGCTGAACCTGCAGGGCATCGTCTGGATGACGCTGGCCGCCGCCTGCTATGCGATCTACCAGATCCAGACGCGGCAACTATCGCCAACCGAGAACACCGTCACCATGCTGTTCTACACGGCCCTGGTGGGCACCGTGTCGATGACGCTGGCGGCACCGCTGTATTGGGGCGGGCCGACGCCGAACTGGATCGACGCGGCGCTGATTGCCTCGCTCGGCATCTACGGCGGCACCGGCCACCTGATGCTGACCCGTGCCTTCCGCTACGCTGCGGCCTCATTCCTGTCGCCCTTTCTCTATGGCCAGCTGATCTGGGCCATGCTCCTGGGCTGGGTCTTTTACGATCACCTGCCCGATCTGCCTTCCGTGATTGGCATCGTGGTGATTGCCGGCAGCAGCATCTCGATTGCCTTGTCGGAACGCTTTAAACGTCAAGCATGAGGTAAAGTAGCAGCGTAGCGCGGCCACACCGAACCACTTACCGGGAGGGCGTCCATGTTGCAGGGTCTCGACAACATCGTTCCGCAACGCTACTGGGCCTGGGCCATCTGTGCCGTCCTGAGCCTGGGCTGTTTTGCGCTGCTGCTGGTGTCCTCCCTTTGGCTGTGGCCGGCCCTGGTCTTCGGCGCCCTGGCCCTGGTCGGTCTGGCCGATTTCCTTCAAGTACGCCAGGCGATTCGCCGCAACTACCCGGTGCTCGCGCATTTCCGCTTCTTCTTCGAATACATCCGGCCGGAGATCCGCCAGTACTTCATGGAGGCCGATTCGGAGGAGCTGCCCTTCTCCCGCGCCCAGCGCTCGGTCATCTACCAGCGCTCGAAGCAGGCGGCGGACAAGCGTCCGTTCGGCACCCAGCTCAATGTCTACGAGCCGCACTACGAATGGATCAACCATTCCATCGCCCCGGTGCACATCGAGAACCACGATTTCCGCATCAGTATCGGCGGCCCCGCCTGCACCCAACCCTATTCGGCCAGCGTGTTCAATATCTCCGCGATGAGCTTCGGCGCCCTCTCGGCCAACGCGATCCTGGCCTTGAATGAGGGTGCCCGGCGCGGCAACTTCTTTCACGACACGGGCGAGGGTTCGATCTCCCGCTATCACCGCCAGAACGGCGGCGATCTGACCTGGGAAATCGGCAGCGGATACTTCGGCTGCCGCGATGCCGACGGGCGCTTCGACGAGGCGAAGTTCGCCGAGAACGCCAGCCTGCCCCAGGTCAGGATGATCGAGATCAAGCTCTCGCAGGGGGCCAAACCGGGACACGGCGGCGTGCTGCCCGGTGCCAAGGTGACCCGGGAAATCGCCGAGGCGCGCGGCGTGCCGATGGGCAGCGACTGCATCTCACCGGCCCGGCATTCGGCGTTTTCCACACCGCTCGAACTGGTCGGCGTCATTGCCCGGTTGCGTGAGCTATCGGGTGGCAAACCGGTCGGCTTCAAGCTGGCGATCGGCCATCCCTGGGAGTGGTTCGCCATTGTCAAGGCCATGCTCGCCACCGGCATCGCCCCAGACTTCATTGTCGTCGACGGCGGCGAAGGCGGAACCGGCGCCGCCCCGCTGGAATTCACCGACCACGTCGGTGCGCCGCTGCGCGAAGGTTTGATGCTGGTGCACAACACCCTGGTCGGGGTCAACCTGCGCCATCAGATCAACATCGGCTCTTCCGGCAAGATCGTCACTGCCTTCGATATGGCGCGCACCATCGCCACCGGTGCCGACTGGTGCAACTCGGCGCGCGGCTTCATGTTCGCCCTCGGCTGCCTCCAAGCACAGACCTGCCACACCGGCCACTGCCCAACCGGCGTCACCACACAGGATCCGCTGCGTATGCGTGCGCTCGATGTCGCGGACAAGTCTTCGCGCGTGCACCAGTTCCATCGCAACACCCTGATCGCGCTGAAGGAGATGCTCGGTGCCGCCGGCTTGAATCATCCACGCGAGTTGGGCCCCGAACACGTGATCCGTCGCGTTTCCGCCACCGAGGTACGCTCGCTGGCCGCATTGCACCACTGGGCGCGCCCCGGCGAACTGCTCGCCGGAGTGCCCGATCATCCGGTGTTCAAGGTGTTCTGGGACGTCTCCCGCGCCGACAGTTTCGAAGCGCCTTCCACCACACTAAGCCTGCGGGGTGCCAAGACGCATTGATGCCGGCGAATTGACTACCGTGCGACGGCGCCCGAACGAGTGCCTTGCAGGAAGAATTGCCAACCGTCTATCGACCAAGGAAGCCCAGCCTCGGGTGCTAGAATCAACCGCACCTGAACTGCACGCATCGAACGATCATGGAACTTCCTCTACAGCTTGCCGCCGAAGTCCAGCGCAACGTGCTTGCCGCCCTGATGGAGGATATCGGCGGCGGTGACCTGACGGCGCTGCTCAGCTCCGCCACGCGACGCTCCCAAGGCACCGTGATCAGCCGCGAAGATGCCATCCTCGCCGGCTCCGCTTGGTTCGATGCCTGTTTTCGCCGTCTCGATCCGCTCGTCGCCATCCGCTGGCACGCGAGCGATGGCGACCCGATCGTCGGCGGCCAGACGCTGTGCGAAATCGAAGCCAGCACCCGCGCCCTGCTTACCGCCGAGCGCGCCGCGCTCAACTTCCTGCAACTGCTTTCCGCCACCGCCTCAGCGACACGCCGCTACGTCGACGCTGTCGCCGGCACGGGTGCCCGCATCGTCGATACGCGCAAGACGCTGCCCGGACTGCGCCTGGCACAAAAATATGCTGTCACCTGCGGCGGCGGCAACAATCACCGTCTCGGTCTCTACGATGGAATCCTGATCAAGGAAAACCACATCATGGCGGCCGGCGGCGTCACCGCCGCACTGGAGCAGGCGCGAGCGATCGGTCGCGACGATGTCTTCATCCAGATCGAAGTGGAAACCATGGAGCAACTCGCCGAAGCCCTGGACGCCAATGCCGAGATGATCCTGCTCGACAACATGGACCTGGCGCAAATGCGCCAGGCGGTCGGCCTCACCGCAGGACGTGCGGAACTGGAAGCATCTGGAGGAATTAGCCTGGAAACCGTGCGTGCCATCGCCGAAACTGGCGTCAATCGCATTTCCATCGGCAGCATGACCAAGAACGTGCGCGCGATCGACCTGTCCCTGCGGCACAGCGAAGGCTGATCTGCTAGAATTCGCGCCCTGCTTGACCAGCTAGGATCGGCAAGCGATGCGGAGAGGTGGATGAGCGGTTTAAGTCGCACGCCTGGAAAGCGTGTTTAGGATAATATCCTAACGAGGGTTCGAATCCCTC
>Ga0156014_1063_pt1 | contig 165729 bp, 141 predicted proteins | sample RifCSPlowO2_02_FD_107668 | JGI IMG/M metagenome (GOLD analysis project Ga0156014, IMG submission 107668) | Rhodocyclales bacterium RIFCSPLOWO2_02_FULL_63_24 | reverse complement strand
AACTGATCCTGGATGGCCTGGGCGAAAGACGCCGAGGCGACGGGTTCGCCATGCACGATGTAGGTATGCTGCGGCGGCCTGCGGAAACCGCGCAACCAGTCGAGCAGCCCCGCCTGGTCGGCATGCGCCGACAAGCCGCCCACGGTATGGATGCTGGCCCTGACCGGGACGGCCTGGCCGAAGATATGGACCAGGCGCGCGCCGTCGACCAGGCGGCGGCCGAGCGTGCCTGCCGCCTGGAAACCGGTGATGAGGATGGTGCATTCGCTGCGCGGCAGGTTCTCGCGCAGGTGGTACTTGATGCGGCCGGCCTCGCACATGCCGCTGGCCGAGATGATCACCGCGCCGCTGCGCACCTCGTTCAGGGCGCGCGACTGGTCGACATCGGCAACGAATTCCAGCTTGATTTTTCCCGGATGCTGCCGCATCCAGGCGATCAGTTCGTGGGTGTGGCGGTCGACCAGTTCCGGATGTTGCAGCGTGATGTTGGTGGCGGCCGTGGCCATCGGCGAATCGACGTAGATCTTGAGCGGCGCCAGGCGCTGGCGACGCACCAGGTCGGCCAGGATGTAGATGATTTCCTGGGTGCGGCCGACGGCGAAGGCGGGGATGATCAGGTTGCCCCCGGTACGACGCGTGCGCTCGAAAGCCGCGACGATTTCGTCCTCGGTTTCGGCCAAGGGGCGGTGCAGGCGGTCGCCATAGGTCGATTCGATCAACAGCACGTCGGCCTCGGCTGCAACCGGTTCGGGGTCGTGCAGCACCGGCCGGTCGCGCATGCCGAGGTCGCCGGAAAAAACCAGGCGGCGCGGCCTGCCCTCGCCGGTGACCGTCACCTCCAACCAGGATGACCCGAGGATGTGGCCGGCGTCGTGGCTGCACACCGCTATCGCTTCGGCCGGGCGCATCGGCTTGCCGTAGGGTGCCGGGGCGAGCAGCTTGAGCGCGGCCTCGGCCTGGGCCACCGTGTATAGCGGTGGCTGCAGGCCCGGTTTGCTGCTGTCGCCGCGCCGCCGCTGATGGCGCAAGGCCCACTCCGATTCCTTCTCCTGGATGTGCGCGCTGTCGCGCAACAGCACCTGGAGCAGATCGATCGTGGCCGGCGTGGCATACACCGGCCCGCGATAGCCGAGCACCGACAGCAGCGGCAGCAGGCCGGAATGGTCGATATGGGCGTGCGTCAGCAGGACGAAATCGATGGCGCGGACGTCGAAGCCGAACTTCAAGGCGTTCAGGTTTTTTGCACGCGCTTCGCGTCCCCCCTGGAACATGCCGCAATCGACCAGGAACCGGCACGCTGCCGTCTCGACCAGCGTGCATGAACCGGTCACCTCTCCCGCCGCCCCGAAAAAGCCGATACGCATGTTGCTGTCCTCCCGACGGAGCCCATCATCGGCCTCAATCCGCCGGATTTCAACCTCGCCGCAGGAAATCCCGGTCGTCCTGCGCGGCTTGGCGGGCGGCGACACCGGACTGCGGCCGGACGCTGGTATTCTGCGGCCAGGACAATGGACCTAATTCAAGTCAAGGGCAGATCGAAATGAAGATAGCAATCGTGGATGACGATGCGTCCATACGCGCGGTATTGCGGGCCATTTGCGAAAGCGAGGGACATGAGGTGGCCGCCGAGTTCGGCGACGGCTACGTGCTGCTGGACTATGTGATGAACCATCATCCCGACGTCGTCTGCCTGGACTTCAATTTGCCGGGGGCGAACGGCCTCGAACTGCTGTCGAGCATGGATGTCGGTGCCAACCACATCGCCGTGGTGATGATCACGGGGTCCGACGATCCGGAGCTGAGGGGTGCGGCCGCCAACGCCGGTGCCAAGGGCTTCATCCGCAAACCGTTCGAGCAACAGCAGATCGTCGCCGAACTCCGGGAGATCGAGCAAACGCAACGCATTGCGGCGCAGGCGGCCAAGGCCGAGGTGGCCGAGCCGATGGCGCCGGCGTCCGCCGTCGAAACCAGCCCGCCGCCGGTCGGCGTGGTGCCGCGTTCTGCCGTTATCGTCGATGACAGCGCCTCGGTCCGGCTCCTGCTGAAGGGGATACTTGCGGAAATCGGCATCAGGATCGTCGGTGTCGCCGCCAGCGGCCACGAAGGTGTCGAGACGGTCAGGAAAACCCATCCGGCGGTGGTCTGTCTCGATGTTGACATGCCGGGAATGACCGGGATCGAGGCGCTGCCGGAAATACGGGCCGCCAGCCCGCAAACCAAGGTCATCATGGTGACCGGCAATGCCAGTCGCGAAGTGGTCGGCGCGGCCGTCGCCGGAGGCGCCACGGGCTACTTCCTGAAGCCGATCCGGCCGGCCAAGGTCGAGGAGTTCATGAAGAAACTGCTCCAACTCCCGGTTGCCTAGCCTTGACCAACAGCATGACGGCCGGGTTCCGACGAGAATGAGGAATCGCTAAGAGTCGGCGCTGGCGCCGCGGCGGCGTGCAATCCGCACGACCCGCAGGGCTGGCGCGGGACGCCAGCCTCAATGCCGATGGCTTGCGATAGATCAAGCCCCGCTTTGGCGCGATGGGCAGAATCATCCCGATCGATTGCGCTTGGAACGCTTTTAGGGAGGGCCGGCAAGTAGGGCGCGGGCGCGGCGCCTTTCCGGATATCGCCGCGAGGGCTATATTGGTCGCAAGGGAGGAAGGCAAGGCATGGATTCGTCGTCGCTCATCCGCAAGACCGGGGCCGATCTGCGCGTGGCACCGAACCTTGCCGACTATGCGGCGGAACGGCGGCGTTTCTCGTGGGAGGCCGTCGGCCGCGAGTTGGGGGCGCAGCCCGACGGCGGGCTGAACATCGCCTGGCAGGCGCTGGAGCGCCACGCGCAAGGCGCCTTGCGTGACAAGATTGCCTTCCGTTTCCTGAACCGCGAGCAAGCGGCCCGCAGCGTGAGCTACGGCGAGTTGTCGAGGCTCGCCAGCCGCTTCTGCAATGTGTTGCGCGGGCTGGGGATCGGCAAGGGCGAGCGGCTGTTCATCCTGGCGGGGCGCATCCCGGAACTCTATGTCGCCCTGCTCGGCAGCCTGAAGAACGGCACCGTGGTCTCGCCGCTGTTCTCGGCCTTCGGCCCCGAGCCGATCGCGACGCGGGTGAATCTTGGCGAAGGCGCGGTGCTGGTGACCACCGACATGCTGTATGCGCGCAAGGTCGCCAAGTGGCGCGAACAGATGCCCAGCCTCAAACATGTGCTGCTGGTGGCCGAGGAAGGCGGAGCAACCAACGTTCCCGGCACGCTCGACCTGGCGACGCTGATGGCCGCCGCCGGCGATGCCTGCGACATCACCCCGACCGCCGCCGCGGACATGTCGCTGCTGCATTTCACCAGCGGCACCACCGGCACGCCGAAGGGCGCCGTGCATGTGCATGGCGCGGTGGCCACGCACTGGGCGACCGGGCGCTACGCGCTCGACCTCCATGCCGAGGACATCTACTGGTGCACCGCCGATCCGGGCTGGGTGACGGGCACCTCCTACGGCATCGTGGCGCCGCTGCTGCACGGCGTGACCTCGATCGTCGACCGCGAGGAATTCGACGCCGAGCGCTGGTACGGCATCCTCCAGGACCAGGGCGTGACGGTCTGGTACACGGCGCCGACGGCGATCCGCATGCTGATGAAGTCCGGCGCCGAAATCCCGCGCAAATACCGCTTCCCGCAACTGCGCTTCATCGCCAGTGTCGGCGAGCCGCTGAATCCTGAGGCGGTGCGCTGGGGCAAGGAGGTGCTGGGCCTGCCGATCCACGACAACTGGTGGCAGACCGAGACCGGCGGCATCATGATCGCCAACACGCCGGCCTTCGACATCAAGCCCGGTTCGATGGGGCGGCCGCTGCCCGGCATCGATGCCGCCATCGTGCGCCACCACGAGGATGGCAGCGCGAGCCTGATCGAGACGCCGGACGTCGAAGGCGAACTGGCGTTGAGGCGAGGCTGGCCCTCGATGTTCCAGGCCTACCTCAACAACGAGGAGCGCTATCGCAAGTGCTTCGCTGGCCCGAACAACGAGTGGTACCTGACCGGCGACCTGGCCCGGCGCGACGCCGACGGCTACTTCTGGTTCGTCGGCCGCGCCGACGATGTGATCAAGTCGGCCGGGCACCTGATCGGGCCCTTCGAGGTCGAAAGCGCGCTGATGGAACACCCGGCGGTGGCCGAGGCCGGCGTCATCGGCAAGCCCGACCCGGTGGTGGGCGAAGTAGTCAAAGCCTTCGTCTCGCTCAAGCAAGGCTTCGCGCAAAGCGAGGCATTGCGCCTGGAATTGCTCGGCCACGCCCGGAAGCGCCTCGGCGCGGCCGTGGCGCCGAAGGAGATCGCCTTCCTGACCACGCTGCCGCGCACGCGCAGCGGCAAGATCATGCGGCGGCTGCTGAAGGCGCGCGAACTGGGCCTGTCCGAGGGCGACACCTCGACGCTGGAAGCCGGGGGCTGAGATGACCGATCATCACGCCGCCGCACCGCCGTCGGGTCCCGTGCCATGGGACAAGGCGTTCGCGCTGAGGCTGCTGACCGACATGCTGCGCATCCGGCGCATGGAGGAGAAGTCGGCCGAACTTTACGGCGCCGGCAAGATCCGCGGCTTCCTGCATCTGTACATCGGCGAGGAGGCGACTGCGGTCGGCGCGCTGCATGCCTTGGCGCCGGATGACAACATCGTCGCCACCTACCGCGAACACGGCCACGCGCTGGTGCGCGGCATGGAGATGGGATCGATCATGGCCGAGATGTATGGCAAGCACGAAGGCTGCGCGCGCGGCCACGGCGGTTCGATGCATCTGTTCGACGCGCGAACGCGGCTCTACGGCGGCAATGCCATCGTCGGCGGCGGCCTGCCGCTGGCCGTCGGTCTCGCGCTGGCGAGCAAGATGCAGCACGAGCAGCGCATCACCGCCTGCTTCTTCGGCGACGGCGCAGTAGCCGAAGGTGCCTTCCACGAGTCGCTCAACCTCGCCGCGCTGTGGAAGCTGCCGGTGCTGTTCTGCTGCGAGAACAATCTCTACGGCATGGGCACCGCGCTCGAACGCTCCGAATCGCAGACCGACCTCTGCGCCAAGGCCGCCTCGTACAACATGCCGGCGCTGCGCGCCGACGGCATGGACATCGTCGCGGTCCATGAGGCGAGCAAGCAGGCGCTGCGCACTCTGCGCGAAAGCGCGGGGCCGGTGTTCGTCGAGTACCAGACCTACCGCTTCCGCGCCCACTCGATGTTCGACGCCGAGCTTTACCGGCAGAAGGCCGAGATCGAGGAATGGAAAACGCGCGGGCCGATCCACACCTTCACCGCGCGGCTCAAGGCCGAAGGCAAGCTGACGGAAGAGGAATTCCTCGCCATCGATGCCGCGGCGAACGAGGAAGTCGCGGCCGCGGTCGCCTTCGCCGAGGCAGGCACCTGGGAGCCGGTCGACGACCTGCTGAAGGATGTGATGACCCCCCCACCCCCCGCCCCCCGCCCAGGCGGGGGCGACGCAGGTTCGCCGCCTGCGGCGGCTCCATGCGAGGGATGACGCCATGAGCAGGAAACTCAGCTACCGCGAAGCCATGCGCGAGGCGATGCACGAGGCGCTTGCCAATGACCCGCGCGTGTTCCTGATGGGCGAGGACGTCGGCCGCTACGGCGGCACCTATGCCTTCTCCAAGGGTTTCCTCGACGAGTTCGGCCCCGAGCGCATCCGCGACACGCCGCTGTCCGAGCTCGGCTTCGTCGGCGCGGCGATCGGCGCGGCGCTGGGCGGCATGCGGCCGATCGTCGAGGTGATGACGGTGAATTTCAGCCTGCTGGCGCTGGACCAGATCGTGAACACCGCGGCCGCCCTGCGCCACATGTCCGGCGGGCAGTTTTCGGTGCCGCTGGTGATCCGCATGGCGACCGGCGCCGGCCGCCAACTGGCGGCACAGCACTCGCACAGCCTCGAAGGCTGGTACGCCCACATCCCCGGCATCAAGGTGCTGGCCCCGGCCACCATCGAGGATGCGCGCGGCATGCTCGCCCCGGCGCTGGCCGACCCCGACCCGGTGGTGATTTTCGAGCACGCCGGACTGTTCAACATCGAAGGCGATTTGCCCGACGACTGGAGCGCCGACATCCGCTCGGCCAGGGTGCGGCGCCAAGGCAAGGACGTCGCCATCATTACCCACGGCGGCTCGCTGCCCAAGGCCCTGGCGGCGGCGCAGACGCTGGCGGAGCAAGGCATAGAAGCGGAAGTGCTGGACCTGCGCGTGCTGCGTCCGCTCGATAGCGAGAGCATCGCCGCAGCGGTCGCCAAATGCCGCCGCGTCGTGGTGGTCGACGAGGGCTGGCGTAGCGGCAGCCTCGCCGCCGAGGTGATGGCACGCATCATGGAAAGCGCGTTTTATGAACTGGATGCGCCGGTGGTCCGGGTCTGTTCGGAAGAGGTGCCGATTCCCTATGCCAAACACCTCGAAGACGCCGCGCTGCCGCAGCCGGAAAAAATCGTCGCGGCGGTGAAGGAGATGATGGGATGATCGAGTTCAAGCTCCCCTCGCTGGGCGCCGACATGGACGAAGGCACCCTGCTCGAATGGAAAGTCGGCGTTGGCGACACGGTGAAAAAAGGCCAGGTGGTGGCCATCGTCGACACCTCGAAAGCCGCGGTCGACGTCGAGTGCTGGCAGGAAGGCAGGATAGGCCGCTTGCTCGCTGAAGTCGGGCAGAAAATGCCCGTCGGCACGGTGATGGCGACCTTGCTGGAGGCGGACGAGACAGTCGGCGCTGACGCGACGGCGCAGCAAGCCCCCGTAACACCAGCAGCGCCGCCGGCCACCCCGCTTGCGCGTCGCATGATTTCGCCGGCGGCGCGCAAGCACGCGGCGGAGAAAGGCATCGATCTTGACAGCATCGTCGGCAGCGGGCCGCGCGGCGCGGTGACGCTGGAGGACGTCGAAAAGGCGGCGGCGGACCGCGCCTCGGCCGCGGCGGCAAAGCCGGCGGACCGCGCAATCGACCGCACGGCGGAAATGCGCAAGACCATCGCCGCAGCGATGAGCCGCTCCAAGCGAGAGATTCCGCACTACTACGTCGCCGAGGACATTCCGCTGGCCAAGGCGCTGGCCTGGCTGCAGGCGGCCAATGCGCAGCGGCCGATGAGCGAGCGCCTGCTGCCGGCGACGCTGCTGCTCAAGGCCGTGGCGCTGGCGCTCAGGCGCTTTCCCGAACTCAACGGCTACTGGCGCCAGGAGGGCGGCATCAGCGGCTTCGTGGCGGCGACCGGCATCCATCTCGGCGTCGCGATCTCGCTGCGCCAGGGCGGCCTGATTGCGCCGGCGCTGCTCGATGCCGACCGCAAGCCGCTGACGCAACTGATGCAGGAACTGGCCGACCTGGTGAAGCGCACCCGCGCCGGCTCGCTGCGCAGTTCGGAAATGAACGAGGCGACGATCACCGTGACCAATCTCGGCGACCAGGGCACGCAGCTCGTGTTCGGCGTCATCACGCCGCCGCAGGTGGCGCTGGTAGGTTTCGGCCGCGTCGCCGAGCGGCCCTGGGCGGAAAACGGCGGACTCAAGGTGCTGCCCGTGGTCACCGCCAGCCTTGCCGCCGACCATCGGGTTTCCGACGGCCATCGCGGCGCACTGTTCCTGCTCGAACTCAAAGAACTGTTGCAACGACCCGAGGAGCTGGAAAGATGACCACCTACACTCCACTTCCCTTCGCCCGGAAGGCAGTGACTGCGGTTCGCAACCCGGCGGAGGCGCCATGACCGATGCCGAAATCCGTGCCGTGGCCCTGGCCACGCTTCAATCGATCGCGCCGGAAATCGAAACCGACGAGTTGCGCGGCGACCGCCCGCTGCGCAGCCAGGTGGATCTGGATTCGATCGACTGGCTCAACTTCCTCCTGGGACTCCACGAAAAACTCAAGGTGGATATCCCTGAAGCCGATTACGCCAGGCTGATCAGCCTCGACGACGTGGTGAGCTACCTGTGGAAGAAGTTGGACGGCGGACGCTGAGAGCCGGTTATCTGCGTACCGAAAACCGGCTGTGCGGCCGTGCGCTGAGGCGGGGATACAGCGCGTCGATGATTTCCGCTTCGCGCGGAGTCAGCGAGAAATATCCGTAGCGGCGCCAGGCGCGGATCGCGCCGCGAAGTTCGTGATACGAGAATGACGTGTCCATCCGATGTCTCCTGCGGGGGCTCGTTCCACTCGGTAGAACGAATGACCAGCTGTGCTGCGTGCTCGAAGTCGAGCATAGGGCGTGCCAACTCTGGAGCTTGCCCGCGCCGGACTGTAGCGACGCGGGTCGTGCGGAAACCGGAGAAGTTTTCCACAAACCTGCTGCGCCCAAAACGGCAAGAACTGCCGGAAAACCTGCCGATATCGGCAGGCCTCACCTGCGCGGCGCGGCGCCAGTCAGACGCAGCCCGTCGGCTTCGGCATGCCGGCGTAGCGCGCCGCCTGTTTGGCGGGACCGTAGGGGAACAGGTCGAACAGGTATTTCTTGTCGCCGAATTGCTCGCCGAGCGCGTCGCCGATCAGCTTCGACATGATGCGCAGATTCGGCGCCGTTCCATTTTCGGCGTAGTACTCGCGTATCCAGCGCACCACCTGCCAATGTTCGTCAGCCAGGGCAAGCTGGTCCCGTTCGGCGAGGCATTTCGCCACGTCCTCGCTCCAGTCGTCAAGCGAGGCCAGGTAGCCTTCGGCATCGGTTTCAATCTCACGGCCATTTACGTTGATCATGTTTTATCTCTCTGTAACAAGGGTTGGGGGTAATACTTGACTATTTTTGTCGGATTATAGAATGGAGATTCCGGCACGTTCATAAAGTGTTCTGCAACCGCTATTGCATGAATTTATTGCCCACCGATGCCGCATGGAGCCGCTGCGATTTGGCGCTAGCATGTCTGCAACGTCCTCGCCGGAAGGCGCCGCATGAGCAACGAGAGTGACAGGGACCTGGATTTTCTGCTGGATGAAATCCGCGAGGAAGCGTGGGTCACGCGCTACCTCACAAGTCGTCCGACGCTTGCGCCGCGGGTGCTGGACGCCATGCGCCAGGTGCCGCGCCATGCCTTCGTGCCGGACGAACTGCGGCATGCCGCCTACGCCAACCATCCGCTGCCGATCGGCTGCGGGCAAACCATCTCCCAGCCCTATATCGTGGCCTTGATGACCGACCTGATCGAGCCGCGGCCGGAGCATGTGGTGCTCGAAATCGGCACCGGTTCCGGCTATCAGGCGGCGATTCTGTCCAGGCTGGTGAAGCAGGTCTACTCGATGGAGATCGTCCCGCAGTTGGCCGCCGACGCCCGCGCCCGACTGCAACGCCTGGGCTACGACAATATCGAGGTGCGGGCCGGCAACGGCCGCCTGGGCTGGCCGGAGCACGCGCCGTACGACGCGATCCTGGTTGCCGCGGCGCCCGGCCGCATTCCCCCGGCGCTGATCGAGCAACTGAAGCCCGGCGGCACGCTGGTCATCCCGGTGGGCATCCAGCAGGTGGGGCAGGACCTGCTGGCGATCAAGAAGCAGGCGGGCGGCGCCATCGAGCAAAGGCGCGTGCTGCCCGTCGCCTTCGTGCCCCTGACCGGGCCGCACGCGAATTAGCGTGAAGCAGCACATATGGTGCCGGGTAAAGCATCGAGCGTAGCGAGCAAACCAGTCGCCTCCCCGCGAGGGGAGGATGGGAGGGGCGGGCCTTTATGCCGCTTTTCGCGTGTTTCATCATCGGCGGGCGGCTCTCGCTGTCATGAGCGTTAGGCGCGGCGAGGACTCCCGACGGATTCGATCATCGACATTTGATCGTGGTCAGAGCGTTGCGACCATGGAGGGCGGATAGTAGGCGACGGCATCAGGGTCAGCGCCTGAAGCGGCTGGGCGCCGGACATTTGGCAATTTGCTTTGTTGAGAGGAGAGAGATCGTGGCCACACATGAGAACAAGACGAAAGTGACGATTCTGACGGGGTCCTACCGCATCAAGGGCTACATCGACCTGTTGCCCGGCGCGCGCGTAACCGATTTCATGCAGGAATCGAGGGAGTTCGTCGCGGTAATGGATGCCGAGATCTACGAAGCGGAAGTCGCCGGCCGCCAGGTTCTGATCGCGCCGTTCGTCGACGTCAACCGAAACCATATCCAGATCATCACGCTCTGCTAGCTCCGCGTCATTTTCGGCGCCGATCTGATGCGAAGCCACATGCGCGCGATGATCCTCGACCGGCCGGGCACGCCATTGCGCATGGCCGATTTGCGGGTACCGGCGGCGGCTCGCGGCACGCTGCTGATCGAGGTGGAGGCCTGCGGCGTGTGCCGCACCGATCTGCACCTGATCGACGGCGAGTTGCCGAACCCCGTCCTGCCGGTGATTCCGGGCCATGAAATTGTCGGCCGCATCGCCGCCATCGGCGCCGGCGTGACCGGCTTCCTGGTCGGCGAGCGGGTCGGCGTGCCGTGGCTGGGGTGGACCTGCGGCGAGTGCGAGTTCTGCATCGACGGCCGCGAAAATCTATGCGACGCGGCGCGCTTCACCGGCTACCAGATCAACGGCGGCTATGCCGAATACACCGTCGCCGATGCGCGCTATTGCTTCCCGCTGCCCGACGTCGGCGACGCCGCCTTGCTGGCGCCGCTGCTGTGCGCAGGGCTGATCGGCTATCGCGCCCTGCGCATGGCCGGCGCGGCGCGGCGGATAGGCATCTACGGCTTCGGCGCGGCCGCCCATATCGTTGCCCAGGTATTAAAGTTCCAGGGCCGCGAGTTCGACGCCTTCACCCGTCCGGGCGATCTCGCCAGCCAGGCGTTTGCCCGCGGCCTGGGCGCCGCCTGGGCCGGCGGCAGCGATCGGCAGGCGCCGCAACCGCTCGATGCGGCATTGATCTTCGCCCCCGCCGGAGCCCTGGTACCGACGGCGCTGTGCCACGTAAACAAGGGCGGTTGCGTGATCTGCGCCGGCATCCACATGAGCGACATTCCCGCCTTCCCCTATGACATCCTGTGGGGCGAACGCAGCATCCGTTCGGTCGCCAACCTGACGCGCCGCGACGGCCTCGAATTCCTCGACCTCGCGCCGCGAGTGCCGATCCGCAGCGAGGTTCAACGCTTTCCGCTGGCACAAGCCAACGCAGCGCTGGGGCAACTGCGGCGCGGCGAATTCCAGGGTGCCGCGGTATTGAGCATGGAGCACTAGCGCCCCACGCCGGGCCGCTAGTCGCGGTTGCCGTCGGACTCCGCGCGGTGGCGGGGGCGGCGCTTGCCGCCGCCGGCAAACGACTGGCGCACTTGCGACATTTCCACCATGCGCGTCGCCACCAGGTAGTTGATGCTGCCCTCGGGCACCACGCCTTCGTCATCCGGCTCGCCAGCGGCGATGCCGGTCAGCAGTTCGATGGCCTGCTCGACGCTGGAGATGGCGTGGATGCGGAACTTCCCTTCCGCCGCCGCGGCGACGACATCCTGGCGCAGCATCAGGTGCTTCAGGTTGCCTTCCGGGATCAGCACGCCCTGGCGGCCGGTCAGCCCGCGCAGGCGGCAAATGTCGAAAAAGCCTTCGATCTTTTCATTCGCCGCGCCGATCGCCTGGACCATGCCGAACTGATTGACGGACCCGGTGACCGCCAGCGACTGGTCGATCGGCGCGCCGGACAGGGCCGAGAGCAGGGCGCAAAGCTCGGCCAGCGATGCGCTGTCGCCCTCCACCGGACCGTAGGACTGCTCGAACACCAGGCTGGCCGAAAGCGACAGCGGAATCTGGCTCGAATAACGCGAGGCGAGGAAGGACGAAAGAATCATGACGCCCTTCGAATGAATCGCGCCGCCCATTTCGGTTTCCCGCTCGATGTCGATGACGTCGCCTTCGCCCACCCTCACCGTCGCGGTGATGCGCACCGGATGGGCAAAGCGGAAATCGCCGAGGTCGATCACCGCCAGTCCGTTGATCTGGCCGACATGGCCGCCGCTGGAAGTGATCAACAAGGTGTTTTTCAGGATCGCCTGCTGGTAGTGGTCGCGCACCCGGTCGTGGCGCCTCATCCGGGCCGCCAGCGCGGCGTCGACATCCTCGGCGCCGACCTGGGTCCGGCCGGCACGGGCGGCGCAATGATCCGCCTCGTGCATCAGGTTGGCGATATCCTGGACATTGGTGGACAACCGCTGCGCATCGCCGACCAGGCGCGCCGACTGTTCAATGACGCGCGCCACGGCGCCGCGGTCGAAGGGGCGCAACTGGTCGCGGCGAATGAGGTCGGCGAGTCGCCGTGCATAGCGCCGGGTGTTGTCGTCGCTGCGTTCGACATCGGTTTCGAATTCGGCTGCGACGCGAAACAACTCGCTGAACTCGGGATCGTATTCCTTGAGCAGGTAGTACAGCATCGGCTCGCCGAACAGCACGACCTTGCACGACAATGCGATCGGCGCCGGCATCAGCGGCAGCCCGCTGCCGAAACCCAGTGTCCGCTCCAGCGATTCGATGCGGATTTCCCCGGCCTTGAGGGCGCGCTTGAGGGCCTCCCAGGCGAAGGGCTGGCGCAGGATCTTGTCCGCATCGAGCATCAGGAACCCGCCATTGGCGCGATGCAAGGCCCCCGCCTTGATCAGCGTGAAGTTGGTCACAAGGGTTCCCATGTGGGCCAGGTGGTCGACCCGGCCGAGCAGATTGGGATGGGTCGGATTGTCCTCGGTGATGATCGGCGCGGATTTGCTGCCGCCCTGGTCGACCAGCAGGTTGGCCTGGTAGCGCTGCACCGAAATGCCATCGCCGGACAGCTCGAAGCCCTCGCTGTCGCCATGCTGTTCGCGCAGGCTTTCGCCATATTCGACAACGTCGGCCAGCACTTCGTCGAGAAAGCCCAGCACCTTGTCCAGGCCGGCATAGCGCTCCTTGAGCTCGTCCATCAAGTGGCCGATGGCGAGGCTCATGGTATCCCGCCCAAGCTGCTTCAGGCGCCCCTGCAACTCCCTCCGCCAGCGCGGAAACTGGTGCATCAGCTTTTGCAGACGTTCGCCGAAATCTGCGATCAGATGTCCCAGCCGCTGCTTTTCCTCGTCGGGCAGCGCGGCGAAAACATCGGGGCTCATCGGCTCTTCGCCTTGCAGGGGAGCGAATGCGAAGCCCTGCGGAGTGCGAATCAGGGCGATACCCTGCTGCCTGGATTCGTCGCCGAGCTGGTTCAGGGCATGGCTTTCGCGTTCCTTGAATTCGTTCTGGATGGCCTCGGCGTGGGAACGAAAATCGTCGCTGTCGAAGGCGGCCGAAATGGCAGGCTCGAGTTCCTCGATCAGGCGCTGCATGTCGCGCCGCAGTTCGGCGCCGCGCCCGGCCGGCAAAGTCAGGACGCGGGGCGCATGGGAATCGGCGAAGTTATTGACGTAGCAATAGTCGTCGGGCGCGGGCAGGCAGGCGGCCTTGGCCGCCAGCAGCTGGCGCACGTCGTCATGACGGCTGCTGCCCGGCTCGCCGAGGACGAACAGGTTGTAGCCGGGGCGCGCCAGTTCGATGGCAAAGCGCACCGCCTCGACGGCGCGCACCTGGCCGAAGATTTCGTCCAGCGGCGGCAACTGGTCGGAAGTTTCGAAATCCAGCAAGGCGGGATCGCAGGAGCTGTAGAGCGCCGGTGCGGGAAGGGGTTTCAGATCGTTCATGGCAAGTAGTCTCGACGTCCTGTTTCCTGGGACCAGGTCAGTATTCCTGGAGCATTGTAAGCTCGACCTCGGTATGGCGCAGGCGCATCGCCAGGGTGCGGGCCATCGCTTCGATCAGGTTGAATGCGAGTTTCTTGTGTGTCTCGGCGATCTGGTTGAACTGCTCGCGCGACAGGACATACACCTCGGTCACGGTATGGGCCACGGCGTCGTTGCTGCGCGGCTGGTTGTCGAGGAAGGCCAGCCCGCCGAAGAAGTCGCCGCGGCCAAAACTGGCGATGTGCCGGGTACGCCCCGCGCCCAGGGGCGCCATGATGCGTATCGTGCCGCGTCGCACCCAGAACAGCTCGTCGCCCGGAGCGCCTCGCACATACAGGGCCTCACCGGGCTGATAGGTGCGCAGCTGCATGCGCGTTTCCAGTTCCTTGAGGGTCTCGTCCTTGCGCTTGGCGAACAGGTCCATGTCGTGCAACTGCATCGGCGCCTCTTCTTCCGGCGCCGACTCGATCTCGCCCAGGATGCGGTCCTCGACCCAGGCGATCGCGCTGTCCAACTCGGGGAAAACGCGCACCGTGTCGTCATCGGCATCCATCAGGCCGGTCTGCTCGAAGAACTCGCGCAGGTTGCGGCCGTTGGGCAGGTTTTCGCGCACGTTGCTCAAGAGCAGGCGGGCGCCGCGTTCCTGGACCGCGTCGCGCACCTGGTTTAGCAGGTGCGCGGCGGTGACGTCCACCGACTGCACGCGCTTGAGATCGATGATGATGTAGCTGCGGGTGTTGATTTCCTGCTCCAGATCGGCCCAGAGCTGCTGCGTGTTGCCGAAGAACAGACTGCCCTGGAGTTCGAAGATCACCGCCTGGTCCCCCTTCTGGTCGAGGACGCGGACTTCGGCCTCCGGCCGGTACCAGGTCGATGACATCTGATTTACGTAGACCTTGTGCCGCACCACCGTGCCGCCGATCTGCTCGCGCACGAACAGGATGATCGCCATGGCGACGCCGACCGCCGATGCGGCGATCAGGCCGACGCTCAGCGCCACCACGATCACCGCCACAACCACCGCAAAGTCGAACACCGTGGCGCGCGACTCGACGAAACGCAGCGGCTCCTTGTCGATCATGCGCACGCCGATGAGGATCAGGATGCCGGCCAGCGTGGCGACCGGAATCCAGGCGATGAAGGAGCCGAGGATCAGGGCGGCGACCAGGGCGAACAGCCCTTCGAGGATGCCCGTGGCGCGCGTCGTTGCCCCGCTGTTGAGGCTGACCAGGGTGGCGCCCATGGTGCCGGCGCCGGGTATGCCGCCGACCGCCGCCGCGGCCACGTTGGCCATGCCCTGCGCGATCAGTTCACGGTTCGAGTCGTGATGGCTGCGCGTCAGTTGATCGAGCACGACGCAGGTCTTCAGCGTATCGATGGACAGCAGCACGGCCAGCGTCAGGGCGCTGCCGAACAAGCCGGCGATCTGGCCCAGGCGCAACTCGCCGATTTCGTGCCAGCGCCCGCTGATCGAAGCGAAATAGCCTTCGCCGGTGGCGCCGAGCGGGCCGACCACGAGCGGATTGTTGGCCACCTCCCACAGTGCGGGATCGTGCGTGGCGAGCCCAAAATAGGTACACAAGCCGGCGGCGATGCCGAGGATGATGCCCGGCACCTTCTGCGTCAGGCGCGGCGCGACGACGGCCACCAGTATGGTGGTACCGCCGATGGCCACGCTGTGCCAGTTCCACAGCCAGGGCGAGAGCAGCGTCTCCCACCAGCGCATACCGCCCTGGGCACCGAGGAATATCGGAATCTGGCCGCCGATGATGATGAGTCCGACGCCGGACAGATAGCCGCTCACCACCGGATACGGGATGTACTTGATCAGCGTGCCGACGCCGACAAAGCCCAGCAGCAGCTGCACGATGCCGGCCAGCACGCCGAGCATGATCAGCAGGAGCACGATGGAGCCGGACGTGACGCCCTGGCCGACGAGATCGATGGCGAAGGCCGACAACACGGCGGCGGCCGGCGCGCAGGGCGCGCTGATCAGGCGATCGGTGCCGCCCAGGGTCGAGGCCACCAGGCCGACCACCGTCGCGCCGATGATGCCGGCCAGCGCGCCGTAGGCGGCGTAGGCGGGGCCGATGGCGGCATACACCGTGACGCCGAAGGCGATCGCCGCAGGCAAAGCCACCAGCATCGCCGCCAACCCGCCCCAGAAGTCGCCGGGCACCTGCTTGCGCGGGCTGAACAGGCTGAACCCGGCTCTGCGCGCGACCCCGGTTGCTGTCTGCGTCATGATGGCGACCTCCCTCTTTTCTTTGAGGCCTATTGTAGGGTTATTGCCGGCGGCTCTGGACGCGTGGCCCGCAAATCCGGATAATTCGACCCGCTCCGATTGAAGATGACCTGCGTTGATGGGCACTCCCGCCGCAGGTCAATTTTTTCCCTTGTCCGCGAGAACATCATGGCCGCCGTCATGCCAGCCCCAGCCGCCCAGCGGTTGCTCCTTTCCGGCAACGAAGCCGTTGCCCGCGCCGTCTGGGAATCCGGCGTGCGCGTCGCCGCCGCCTACCCCGGCACCCCGGCGACCGAGATTATCGAATCGCTGGCGCGCTACCCCGACCTGCACGCCGAATGGTCGGTCAATGAAAAGGTCTCGATGGAAGTTGCGCTGGGCGCTTCGATGACCGGCGCGCGGGCCTTCTGCGCCATGAAACACGTCGGCCTCAATGTCGCCAGCGACTGCCTGATGACCATGACCATCACCGGCGCCTACGGCGGGCTGGTGATCGCCGTGGCCGACGACGTCGGCCTGTCCTCCTCGCAGAACGAGCAGGATTCGCGCTACTGGGGCCGCTTCGCGCATCTGCCAGTGCTGGAACCGGCGGATTCGCAGGAAGCCTACGAGATGACCAAGTTCGCCTTCGGCCTCTCGGAGCAATACCAAACGCCGGTGCTGCTGCGCCTGACCACGCGCATCTGCCACGTCAAGGGACTGGTCTCCGTGGGCGAGCGCATCGCGCACGAACCGTCCGGCTTCGTCAAGAATCCCGAGCGCTGGGTGATGGTGCCGGCCCACGCCAAGCTGCGCATCCCCAGCCTGTTCCAGCGCGACGAAACGCTGCGCGGGGTATCCGAGGCATCGCCGCTCAACATACTGGAAGCGGGCAGCGAGCGCAGCGTCGGCTTCGTTGCCTCGGGTCCTGCCTACATGCATGTCAAGGAAGCCTTCCCCGATGCGCCGGTGCTGAAGCTGGGCATGTCCCACCCCTGGCCGCCCGAAAAGATGCGCGCCCTGGCGGCGATGTGCGACACGCTGGTGGTGGTCGAGGAAACCGAACAACTGCTTGAAACCGAAATCAGGGCGGCGGGCATCGCGTGCCACGGCAAGGATGTGCTGCCGAGGATGGGCGAGTTGTCGCCGCAGGTGCTGCTCCCCGCGGTGGATCGCCTGCTCGGCAGGCCCGTGCCGCCGCCAGCGCCCGCCGCGGCGCCGGTGAAGGTCTTCCCGCGGCCGCCGACGCTGTGCGCGTCGTGCCCGCACATGGGCATCTACTACACGCTGTCGCAGATCAAGAACACCATCATCACCGGCGACATCGGCTGCTACACGCTCGGCGCCGGCCATCCCTGGAACGCGCTGGACACCACGATCTGCATGGGCGCCACGATGGGCGTCGCGCTCGGCATCGACAAGGGTCGCGGCGAAGTGGACAAGAACAAGCGGATCATTGCCGTGATCGGCGATTCCACCTTCATGCACATGGGCATGCAGGGCCTGCTCGACATCACTTACAACAAGGGCAATGTCACCGTCCTGCTGCTCGACAACAACACCACCGGCATGACCGGGGGCCAGGCGACGCCAGCCTCGGGCCGCGACATCCACGGCAAGGAGGCGCCGCGGGTGGACCTGGCCAGGGTGGTCGAGGCGCTCGGCGTGCCCAACGAACGCATCAAGGTAGTGGACCCTTACGAACTGCCGATCCTGTTCAAGACCATCCGCGACGAAATCAAGATCGAAGGCCCCTCGGTGATCATCGCCCGCCGACCCTGCGTGCTGATCGACGACTTCAAGCCCTTCCGTCCCTACCTGGTCGAGGAAGACAAGTGCACCGGTTGCGGCAACTGCCTAGAAGTCGGCTGCCCGGCGATCCACGTCACGCGCCGCGAGAAGGTGGTCAAACCTTCCGGGCGCGAAGTCGAACTGGCTTTCGTCAATATCGACAACCAGGCCTGCACCGGTTGCGGCCTCTGCGTCCAGCCCTGTGCGCCGGACGCGATCCAGCACGTGCCGCGCCGCGACATCCCGATCCACATCGTCAAGACATGAGCCAGGACATCACCAACATCCTCGTCTGCGGCATCGGCGGCCAGGGCGTCATGACGGCCACCGAGATCCTCGCCGAGGCGGCGATCGCCGAAGGCCACGACGTCAAGAAAACCGAAGTCGCCGGCATGGCCCAACGCGGCGGGGTCGTCACCTCGCACCTGCGCTTCGGCCGCAAGGTGTTGTCACCGCAGATCGAACCGGGCACGGTGCAGGTGCTGCTCGGCTTCGAAGGCGCCGAGGCGCTGCGCTGGTCGCATTACCTGCGCCCGAACGGCCTGGCGCTGGTGAATAACGCCAAGCTGGTGCCGCCCGTGGTCGAACTCGGCCTCTTCGACTATCCCGAGGATCCGACCGGGCTGATGCGCACCGCCGGCCATCGCGTGGTCGCCTTCGATGCCATGTCCATCGCGCGCGAACTGGGCGAAGTCCGCCTCGGCAATACCGTCATGCTCGGCGCCATCGCCGACTACCTGCCGTTCGCGCCGGACGTGCTGCTGGCCTGCATCGTCAAGCGCTTTGCGCGCAAGGGCGAACAGGTGGTCGACGCCAACCGCCGCGCCTTTGCGGCTGGGCGCGATGCGGTGGCCAAACTGCTGGGCGCCGCGGCCACGACCGCGGCTTAAGGCAAAACTCCTGATCCAACCCAAGCGGGAAACACCATGACTGCAAAAATCATCGACGGCAACGCTCTCTCGGCGGAAGTGCGCGGCCAGTTGGCCGAACGTGCCGCCGCACTCAAGACCAAAGGCATCATCCCCTGTCTGGCCGCGATACTGGTCGGCGAAGATCCGGCTTCGGCGGTATATGTGCGCAACAAGGTCGCCGCCTGCGAAAAAGCCGGGATGCGCTCGATCAAGGACGTCTATGCCGCCGATATCGATCCCGCCGTGGTGTTCGCGCGCATCGCCGAACTGAACGCCGATCCCTCGGTGCACGGCATCCTGGTGCAGCTGCCGCTGCCCAAACACTTCGATTCCGAGGCCGTGCTCGAGTCGGTTTCGCCGGAGAAGGATGTCGACGGCTTCCACGCCGAAAACGTCGGCGCCCTGATGCAGGGCAATCCGCGCTTCATCCCCTGCACGCCCTATGGCGTGATGAAGATGCTGGAAAGCGCCCACGTGCCCCTCAAGGGCGCCGAAGTCGTCATCGTCGGGCGCAGCAACATCGTCGGCAAGCCGATGGCCATGCTGCTGCTGGCCAAGAGCTGCACGGTCACCATCTGCCATTCGCAGTCGAAGGACCTGGCTTTCCACACCCGTCGCGCCGACATCCTGGTGGCCGCCGTCGGCCGTGCCAGGATGATCACCGGCGACATGATCAAACCGGGCGCCACGGTGATCGACGTCGGCATCAACCGCACGCCGGAAGGCAAGCTATGCGGCGACGTCGACTTCGAGAGCGCCAAGGAAGTCGCCGGAGTCATCACTCCGGTGCCCGGCGGCGTTGGTCCGATGACCATCACCATGTTGCTGGCCAATACGCTGGAAGCCGCCGAGAGGTGCGCGACATGAAGCCGCTGGTCGGCATTGTCATGGGCTCGGATTCGGACTGGCCCGTGATGCAGGCGGCGGCGCAGATGCTCAAGGAATTCGGCGTGCCCTTCGAGGCCAAGGTAGTCTCGGCCCATCGCACCCCGGACCTGCTGTTCGACTATGCCGCCGTGGCACAGGAGCGCGACTTGCGCGCCATCATCGCCGGTGCCGGCGGCGCGGCGCATCTGCCGGGCATGCTGGCGGCCAAGACCATCGTCCCGGTACTGGGCGTGCCGGTGCCATCGAAGCATCTCAGCGGCCTCGACTCGTTGCTTTCCATCGTGCAGATGCCGAAGGGCGTGCCGGTCGCCACCTTTGCCATCGGCGAGGCCGGCGCGGCCAATGCGGCGCTCACGGCAATTGCCATTATCGCCACGGCCAACGACGATTACGGCCGCGCCATGGCGCAGAAGCTCGAAGACTTTCGTGCGCGCCAGAACGAAAAGGTGCTGGCGATGAGGCTGCCCGACCTCTGATGGATGTGTCCCCGGTCCGCGCCTACTTCACCGGCCTGCAGGATCGCATCGTCGGCGAACTGGAGGGCATCGAAGGCGCACCCTTCCTGCGCGATGAATGGGAGCGGCCGCAGGGCGGCGGCGGTATCTCGCGGCTGATCGAAGACGGCGCGGTGTTCGAGCGCGGCGGCGTCAATTTCTCGCATGTCATGGGCGAGCAAATGCCCGCCTCGGCCACCGCGCATCGTCCGGAACTGGCCGGGCGCCACTGGCAGGCGCTGGGGGTTTCGCTGGTGCTGCATCCGCGCAATCCGTATTGCCCGACCTCGCACATGAATGTGCGCTTCTTCGTCGCCGAGAAAGACGGCGAGGAGCCGGTGTGGTGGTTCGGCGGCGGCATGGACCTGACGCCGTACTACGGCTTCGAGCAGGATGCGGTGCATTTCCACCGCAGCTGCCGCAGCGCGCTCGAGCCCTTTGGCATCGCAACCTACCAGCACTTCAAGGGCTGGTGCGACCGCTACTTCTTCCTCAAGCACCGCAACGAGGCGCGCGGCATCGGCGGCATCTTCTTCGACGATCTGAACCAGGAAGGATTCGCGCGCTGCTTCGCGCTGACGCAAGGCGTCGGCGATCATTTCACCGCCGCCTACCTGCCGATCATCGAACGCCGCCGCGACATCGCCTATGGCGAGCGCGAACGCGATTTCCAGGCCTACCGGCGCGGGCGCTATGTCGAATTCAACCTGGTCTGGGATCGCGGCACCCTGTTCGGCCTGCAATCGGGCGGCCGTACCGAATCCATCCTGATGTCGCTGCCGCCCGTCGTCAAATGGCGTTACGACTGGAAGCCAGAACCCGGCAGCGAGGAAGAGAAGCTCTACACCGAATTCCTGCCGCCGCGCGACTGGGTCTAGAGCACGCCGCCGCCCGATAGTAGCGTATCGCCAGCGCCGACTCCTGAGGAGCGGCGAATACGCCTCCGTCGCCATTGGCAAATCGTAGCGGATATCCAAGTCGTGGTTTTTCTGTTTGTCGATGGTTGCGTTTCCCGCAATCCATGCGGATACAGCCGCTCCTGACCTCGATCGCACCGCACGACGGGTGGCACATACCGGCGTCGAACCCGCCGCAGCAGGCAAGGCATTGACACCGCATTGGAATGCGTTGGTAATATGGCCTGCGGCGCCTGTCATGAACGTTTGCGCAAGGCATCGACCGGACATGACGCATTTGCCGTCCCCGCTCCACGTCTACTATGAGGATGACAAGGAGCATGGCCGCCTTCGCCGCCGCCATGACGCCGCGCTTCGATCAACCGCTTCGGCTGCGGCCGATAAACGCTATTCGTTGGGCGCCACAAGCATCGAAGTGGCGGCGACAGGGCGGCGTCCGGGCGCCGAAAAGATGATTCCTCAAATCCCGTATCAGTTTTGAACCGATCCCGCCTGACGCTCCAGCGCGAATTCGATGAAGGCCGACTGGGCCGCCGTGAGCAAGCGGCGCCGGTGGTAGATGAGCTGCACGGGATTCGCCGGGCGCCGCCAGGTCGGCAACAGCTCCACCAAGTCACCGGCCGCCAGCGCGTCCTGTACCACCAGCCGGGGCAGCCGCGCAACCCCCAGACCGGCCCGGGCCGCCTTGCCCGCAATGCGCAGATCGTTGACCTGCAAGCTGGCCTTCGGATGCAGACTCACTTCGTGGTCGCCCGTGCCGAAATGCCAGGTGACGCGGCTGGGATCGACCGCCGTGGTAATGGCAGAGAAATCGGTCAGGTCGGCGGGAGTCGTCACGGCCGGGGCGCGAGCGAGAAAGGCGGGGCTGGCCACGATCAGCCACTCGACATCGAACAGATGCCGCGCCACCAGCGATGAGTCCCCCATAACCCCCGCTCTCACCGCCAGATCGATGCCGCTGGCGGGCAAGTCCAGTAGGTGGTTGTCGAGTTGCAATTCCACCGTGACCTGGGGATTCGCCTGCTGGAAAGCGATCACCCAGTCGGCGAGAAACAGCTCGCCGAGGAAATAGGGCGCGGTCAGGCGCAGGCGTCCGGTGACGGACTGGCGCAACTGGCCGATGGAACGATTGGCCTCTTCGACCGCCTCGACTATGGGTTCCACCTCGGCCAGGTAGCGCTCGCCCGCATCGGTTAGCGACAGGCTGCGCGTGGTGCGATTGAGCAGGCGCACGCCGAGCGCTTCTTCCAGTTCCTGAATGCGGCGGCTCAAGGTGGTGGTCGGCACGGCCAATTTCTGCGCGGCGGCGGTAAAGCTGCCGGCGCGGGCAACGGCCACGAACAGGGGCAGGCTGGAAGCAGCGAACATGGTCAATTGTCCCAGTTTCGGGATTGTGTTTGCAACCGTTACCTATTTATCCCGAATCCATCGGTGACTAGGATGACGTCACTTCATCAACATTCGTAAACAGGAGAGCACCATGAAAATCGGCATTCTTGGTACCGGCGATGTGGGACGCACCCTGGCGGGCGGCTTCGCGGCCCGCGGCCATGGCGTCGTGATCGGCACGCGCGACCCGGCTGCACCCAAAGTTCGGGAACTGCTTGAAAAAGTCGGTGCTGGCGTAACGGCGGCCAGCTTCGGTGACGCCGCGCGATTCAGCGAGGTCATCGTGATCGCTATCGGCGGGGACAACGTCGAGAACGCGCTCACGCTCGCGGGGGTGGAAAACTTCGCCGGCAAGGTGGTGCTCGATGCCAGCAATCCTTTGCGGTTCGAGGCGGAGGGACAGCCGCCGGTGCTGACGGTAGGCCACACGGATTCGGGCGGCGAACGGACGCAGCGCTGGCTGCCGAACGCGCGCGTGGTCAAGGCCTTCAACATCGTCGGGCATCCGCACATGATCGAACCGGACTTCAACGGCGACCAGCCCGACATGTTCATCTGCGGCAACGATACCGGGGCCAAACAGGTGGCCGATGGACTGATCCGCGAACTCGGCTGGCCGGCCAGCATCGATCTGGGCGACATCGGCAAATCGCGCTATCTGGAACCGCTGGCGATGGTGTGGATCACCCACCTGTTCAACAACGGCTTCAACGTCAACCATGCGTTCAAGCTGCTGCGCAAGTAATGCGTAATCCAGACAGCTTTTTCACAGGAGAAACCATGAACATCAAGACCACCTTGCTCGCCGCTGCACTAATCGCAGTTGCCCCCGCTGTAGCGCTGGCCGATGGGCCGAAAGAAATGACGACCAGGACGGCCGCGGCAGGGACATCGATCGCCCGCGAAGTCTATGAAGCCTTCCAGCGTGGCGAACTTCGGCGTTTCGATGCCGTCATTGCCCCCAACGTGTTGATCAATTCGCCGGGCGGCTTCGGCATGACGGGAGTCGATGCGCTCAAGACCTGGGGCGGGGCATTCCTCAAGGCGTTTAAGCCTCGCATCGACCTCATTGACGAATACGATGGTACGAAGAATGGCGAAGGCCGGGCCTTCATCACCGTGAACCTCAACTGGAAGCATGTCGAGCCCTTCTTCGACATCAAGCCAACCGGGCGCGAGGGCACTTCGATCGAGACCTTTCTGTTCACTGTCAAGGGTGGAAAGATCGTGCGCTGGGACGTGGCCGACAACACCATCGACATCGCGCACTACCTGACCGACCGCGGCTGGCCGAGCCCGCACAACGTGCACCCCGAGGTTTTGGTCAAGGGGGTGGCGCGGTGATGAAATCCACGAAACCTGACCAGCAAAAGATCGTTATTGTCGGCGGCAGTTCCGGCATGGGTCTGGCTACTGCACAACGATTAAGCCGTGAAGGCTATCGCGTCGTCATTACAGCGCGCACTCAGGCGCGCGTGGACGCGGCGCTGGGCCAGATCGGCGGCGCGGCATCCGGGCAAGCGCTCGACTATGCCGACCGGGCCGGCATCGCCGCCGCCTTTGCACAAGTCGGCGCGTTCGATCATCTCGTATTGGCCGGCGCCGGGCCGGCGGCATGGGGTGCGTTCGCCGAGCTTTCGCGCGACGCCTTGCGTGAGGCGTTCGACAGCAAGTTCTGGGGTTATTTCGACACCTTGCAAGCGGCCTTACCCCCCCTTGCCGACCGAGGTTCCATTACTCTGGTGGGCGGGGCAGCGGCCCGCTTCACGCTGCCTGGCACGGCAGGCTTGGCGGCCGTCAACGGAGCGATCGAACGCATGGGGCTCACACTGGCCAAGGAACTTGCCCCGCGTCGAGTCAATGTGCTGTCGCCGGGTCTGGTCGACACGCCCGCTTACGACTGGATGGCCCCGGAAGCACGCCGGGGCATGCTGGAAGGGGCGGCGGCCAAGCTCCCGGTGCAGCGTGTCGGCACGCCCGAGGACATTGCCGAGGCCGTGCTGTTTCTCGTGCGCAGCCCCTATGTAACCGGTACCGTGCTGGATATGGATGGTGGCGCACGACTGGGCTGAGAATATTCCGCCTCGACACGGTATATGCATTATGTAATGCCACCTTCCAACTTTGCACTCCACACCGGCGCGACAAAAAAGGCGCTTCGCTTACTCTTGGAGCACCGGTGAGCTTTACGTTGAAGCTATAGAAAAACCCCTATTTCAGGCAACGCCAACCCTCAGGTCAGTGGCACAGCTGTTTCGGCCGTCGAAAGGCAAGCCAATCCGGTAAGGACCGGCCTCCGTGTTCTATGCCTTTCGATCTATGCTATCTTGCGTCCGGGGGAGGTGCATATGACAGATAGCGGGGCGGCGGATACCGCCAGCGCGGAATTTGCGCTGGCGTCGGTGGGCAAGTTTTCCCACTTGCAATTGAGCGACCTGATAACGGCGGTCGGCTATCTTCCGATCGGCCTCAGCATCACCGATTCGGACGTGCGCATTTCCTACTGGAACGACGCCTTCCTGAAGATCCTGGACTTGCCGGAAGATCTGTTGCTCGGACATCGGAGCATTGCCGACGTCTTCCGCTACAACGCGGCGCGGGGCGAATATGGTCCGGGCGACATCGAGGAGATGGTCAATGCCAGGATCGCGCTGGTCATGCGCTTCGAAGCGCATGAATTCATCCGCCCGAGCAAGGGCGGACGCGTCATCCGCGTCAGCGGGCGCCCGATTCTTGGCGCCGACGGCCAGCCCATCGGCATTGTTTCGCTGTACCAGGACATCACCGTGGAGAAAACCTACGAGCGCAATCTGGAAGCCCGCAATCTGGATTTGGAGGCCGTTCTGCTCAACTTGAGCCAGACCCAGTCCAAACTCATCCAGTCGGAAAAACTGGCCTCGGTGGGCCAGTTGGCGGCGGGTGTGGCGCACGAAATCAACACGCCGATCGGCTTCGTCCAATCCAACCTCGGCTCACTCGAAGGTTATGTGGGCGGAATGTTCCGCTTGCTGGATGCTTACGAGGCACTCGAACAGCAGGTCAGCAGCCAGCCTGAACTGCTGGTCAAAGCCCGCGAGTTGAAACGCGAGATCGATCTGGCCTTTCTGCGCGAAGACGTGCCCGCGTTGGTGCGCGAGTCGCGCGATGGCCTGACCCGGGTCGGCCAGATCGTCCAGGCACTGCGCGAGTTTTCGCAGGTGGATGCCAGTGGCGGGTTGCAGCAATGGGATGTGAACCGTTCCCTGCAGGCCGCGATCAGCCTCTGTCCAGCTTCCCTCCTGGAACGCGCCAAGCTGGTCACCGACCTGCAACCGCTGCCCCTGATCGAATGCATGCCGGGTCAGTTGAACCATGTCTTTCTGAGCCTGCTGACCAACGCTTTCCAGGCTATCGACAAGCCACCGGGAACTGTGACCGTACGCAGTCGCGAACTGCCCAACGGAATTTGCATCGAGATCGCGGATACCGGCACGGGCATTGCGCCGGAGAATCTCAAGAAACTGTTTGATCCGTTTTTTACCACCAAGCCCGTCGGGCAAGGCGCGGGCCTGGGTCTGTCGCTGGCCTACGGAATTTTGCGCAGCCAGGGCGGCCAGATCGAGGTTCAGAGCGAACCCGGCCAAGGCGCAACGTTTCGCGTGGTGTTGCCGCAGTCGGCGAGAGGCGCAGCGGCCGAATGATGCGGTGGCGTTGCCCTGAGCGTCCAGGCTGGGAGACCGCTCAGAGTACCGCTGCCGCCCGATAGTGGCGTACCGCCAGCGCCGACTCTTGTAACTGGTCGAGCAGTTGTGCCAGTTCGACATGGGCGGTGCGCGAAGGCGCGATCGCCAGCGAGGCTTCCAGATAGCTGCGCGCCTTGCCCCACAGTTGCTGCTGGCGACACAGGCGGCCCAGGCTAAGCAATAGTTCGCCGTCGCGCGGCATGCGCTCCAGCCATTTCTCGGCTTGGGCGATGCGCCCGAGTATGTCGCCGGCGACTTCGCCGGGCCGGCCGCACTCGCCGTAGGCCAGTATCAGGGCGGTATCCCAGCGTTCCTCGAGTGCGTCCTCGATCACGCGTTGCGCCTCGCGGCAGTCGCCCGCGGCGGCCAGCGCGCGGGCCGTCTCCAGCGCCAGCGAAGGCTCGGCACGATCGCCATCGTCCAGTTCGCGCCAGTAGCGCATCAGGCCCGACGGGTCTTCGCGCAATCCGCGCAGGGCTTCGCGCACCGCGCGACTGCGAATCGGGGCCGCCTGCTCGGCAGTCAGCGCCTGGTGCTTTTCCAGCTGACGAACCAGACGCGCCACTTCGCGCCAGTTGCCCAGGCCCTGCTCCACGCGCAAGCTGAGGCGCAAGGCGGCGATGTGCCGTCCTTCGCCCAAGGCGAACTGATGCAACGCGTCGCGGGCATCCTCGAAACGACGTTCTTCGAGGGCGAACTCGGCTTCGGTCATCAGGCGGGCCGCCCGCAGGCCGTCAGTGTCGTATCGGCGCATGCGCTTCGCCCACTCCGCGCTGCGCTCTGGGTCGCGCAGCGCATGCGCCGCGCGCCAGCCCGCGAGTGCCAGCATGCCGGCGCCGGCCTGGTCGGGCCGGACCTTTTCGGCGCAACGCATGGCATGTCCATAGCGCCCCTCCTGCAGCAGACGCCAGGCGTCGCGCAGCGCAAGCGCAGCCTTTTCCTGTTGCCGGCGCTGACGGAAGGCCGCCACGGCGCTGGGCAGGGCGAGGGTGTGGCTGACGGCGCGCGCCAGCAGGTAGATGACGAAAAACCCGGCAATCGCGGCCAGCAGGAACAGGTTGAGCGAGACTTCCGCCCGCCACGGCGGTAGCACCAGCAACACGTAGCCATCGTTATAGCGCGCCGCGAGCGCGAGCCCCACCGCCAACGCAGCAAGAATCAGCAGCCAGAACAGGGCACGCATGGCGCGGGGCTTACCTGGCGCCGGCGCCGACGCTGCGCTCGCGGGCAAACTTGAGATTGCGCAAGGCCGCCAGGGTTTCCGCCAGCCCCGGCAGATCGAAGCTGACATCGGTGGCCGCCAACACGCTCAAGGTCGATTGCGCCGCCTGCACCGGTTTGGCACGGCTGTCGAAGTAGCGATCGAGATGTTCGCGCGACTGCCGTATCTCTTCGCGGAAAGTCTTGCCGTCGCGTTGCAACAGGGCCAGGCGCGCATTGAGCAGGCGCAGCTTGACGTTCTCGCGCAGGAAGAAGCTCTGGTTGGGCGACAGCAGTGCCGGATCTCCCTGGTCGATGCGCTCGATGCGCACCAGCTGCCTGAATTCGCGCCACAGGTCGGATCCCAGTTCGCGCCAGTAGTCGGCGGTCGCCGGCTTGGTGCGCGGCACCGGTTTCGCGGCGTCGACTTTGGGCCGCTGCTCATAGGCCAGAGGCAGGCCATCGACTGCCGCCACGACGCTCTCGATCCTCAGCGAGAGGCCGGTGACATTGGCGCCCGGCGTGGCCTTGAGGCGCTCGATGTCGCGCGCGATGAGTTTCCTGACGGGAAGGAATTGCGGCTGCACGGAACGCGCGAGGCGGGCGTCAGCGCCCTGCAGCGCAATCAGCGCGGCCTCCACATTGCCGGCGAACTGCAATTGCTGCATGGCGATCACGACCGCCTGCTCCACTTCGGCCAGCACCCTTTCATCGCGGGTGCTGGAAAGCTCCTGATACATGGCTTCCAGTGCCACAGCCTGACTCTGGGCTTCGGCGAGTTTCGCTTCGAGCACGCCGACCTTGGCCTGCAGGGCCGCCAGCCCCTCCTGACTCTGCCGCGCCAGGGCGCGGCCTTCCTTGGCCACGGAATCGCCATCACTCAGGCGCCGGGCGAGTTCCTGTTGCAGGCCAGTCACCTGCCAGCGAGTATCGACCCATAGCGCCACCACCAACACCACCGCGACAGCTGCAACACGCAAGGTCGGCTGGCGCCAGGCATCCCGCCAGCGGCGGCTGGCAGTCTGCAATTCAGTTTGAACGGGAGTTTCCATGAGATGCGAAGTATTGCATGAGTCCGGCCATCAAGCCGTCGTCGCCGGGATCGGTTGGAATTACCCTGGCAAGACCCAGGGCCTGTGCCTGTGCCGCAATGCGCGCATGCGGCACGAATGCCGGCGTCTTCCTCAGCCATGCCTGACCGAGACGACCGACCATGTCGTAAAAATTGCGCAGACCTTCGCTGCTGGTCAGGGTCACCGCATCCAACCGGCCCTCCTCCCACAGCTTGAGCAGGGGCGCGGGATCGACCTGGGGCCGCGCGCGGCGGTAGCAGGTCACGTACTCGACGCTGGCACCCCGCGCCTTGAGCGTGTCGCCGAGCAACTCGCGGCCGCCATCGCCGCGAAAAATGACCACGCGTTTGCCGCGCACGTCAGTCAGTTCGGGAAGTTCGAGCAAGGCTTCCGAATCGAAGCGCAGGGGTGGTGAAATCACGTCATGGATGCCATTGCGCGCCAGTTCGCGTTCGCTGCTCTTGCCCAGCGCCGCCACGCGTAAAACCGCCGGCCAGGAACGGCGCGGCAGGATCAGGGCCAGTGCCTGTTCAATCGCATTGGGGCTGACGAAAACGGCGAGATCGAAGCTGTCCAGCCGGATCGCAACATCGAGAACCGGCGCCACATCTTCGACGACGCGGATTTCGAGCACCGGGTAAAGCACCGGTATCGCTCCCCGCTCAATCAATGCGGTGGCGAAATGCGCCGCCTGCCCGGCCGGGCGCGTCACCACGACATGGCGGCCGGCCAGCGACACTTAACTTCCGAGTGCAGCGAGAATTTCGGCGGCACCCTGCCGGCGCAGTTCGTTTGCCAATTGCAGGCCGAGCGCCTCGGGGTCGGCGGCAACACCCGTCAGTTCGGCACGCGCCATGCGCGTGCCGTCCGGCGAAGCCACGAAGCCGCGCAGATGAACATGACCGGCACGCATTTCGGCAAAGGCGCCCAGCGGAACTTCGCAACTGCCGGCCAAGGCGCGCGACACGGCTCGCTCGGCGCGCACGCAGACGGCGGTATCCGGATCATTCAAGGGCGCAAGCCAGGCGGCCACCTCCGGTCGCGACACCAGGGCCTCGATTCCCAGCGCACCCTGGCCGGCAGCCGGCAGGGAATCCTCGGCGGACAGCACGGCGCGGATCCGATCGCCCAGTCCGAGCCGCTTGAGCCCGGCCGCGGCAAGGATGATGGCGTCGAACTGGCCCTCGTCGAGCTTGCGCAAACGGGTATCGAGATTGCCGCGCAGCGGGGTCACAGCCAGATACGGATAGCGCGCATGGAGCTGGGCTTCGCGGCGCAGGCTGGAGGTTCCCACCACGGCACCCGGCGGCATGTCTTCCAGGCTGGCGTACTTGCTCGACACCAGGGCATCCAGCGGCACTTCACGCGGACCGATGGCGACCAGTGAAAACTCGGGCTCCATCTGCATCGGCACGTCCTTCATGGAATGTACCGCCAGATCCGCCGCTCCGTCGAGCAAGGCGGCCTCCAGTTCCTTGACGAACAGCCCCTTGCCGCCAACCTTGGACAGCGGCCGATCGAGAATCTTGTCGCCGCGCGTGGTCATGCCGAGCAGTTCGACACGGCAGGCCGGGTAGAGTCGCTGCAAGAGACTGCGCACATGCTCGGCTTGCCACAGGGCCAAGCGGGATTCGCGCGTGGCGATGACGATACGTTCGGGGGGGGAAGCAGGGGAAGGAACTGGGCTCACAGGACGACCGATCAACGGAGAATGGATACGTGGAAACTACTGCTCGCCGGCCCACCACGGGGGCCTTGCAGCAGCATGATTTTGCTGGCAATTCTAGCAGCCTGGCGGGCTTTCCGCGCAGCGCTCGACGCCATCGGGCGAGACTTCCTCGCGCTGCGGCCGAAAAACAAAGGGCCGCCCGCAGGCGGCCCGATAGCGTCCAATTGACGTATCAACCGGCGCTCGGCCGGCCCAGCGATGCGCTCTCGACCCAACGTTTGATGCGATTGGCATCGCCAATGCGGGTCATCTTGCCCCAGGAATCGAGCAGCACGATGATGGTCGGCTTATTGTTGAGCCAAGCCTGCATCACCAGGCATTTCCCGGCCTCGCTGATATAGCCGGTCTTGGACAGGCCGATTTCCCAGGTCGGGCTTTTGACCAGGGTATTGGTGTTGCGGAAGTGCTGCGGGCGGCCGGCGATACTGAATTCGCCCTCGGAGGTCGTCGAATACTCCCGAATCAGTGGGTATTGATGCGCGGCGTCGACCATTTTCGCCAGATCGCGCGGACTCGATACGTTGGCGGCCGTCAATCCGGTCGGGTCCTGGAAGCGCGTATCGGCCAGGCCCAGCGCTTGTGCCTTCTGGTTCATGGCGGCGACAAAAGCCTCGCGCCCTCCCGGATAATGGCGCGACAAGGCCGCGGCGGCGCGGTTTTCCGAAGACATCAGAGCCAGGCGCAGCATTTCCTCGCGCGCCAGATGAGTCCCCACCTTGAGGCGCGAGCGGGTTCCCTTGAGGATATCGACGTCCTCCTCGCCAATAACCAGCGTCTCGCTCAGATCGGGTTTCGCGTCGAGCACTACCATCGCCGTCATCAGCTTGGTGATCGACGCGATCGGCAACACGACATCGGGATTCTTTTCGAACAGGATCGCGCCGGTGGTCTGGTCCTGGACCAGGACGCCCGACGACTGCAATGCAAGATGCCGGGCGTCATCGAGAGATAACCCGCGGTGCGCGGATTTGACGCCAAAGGTCTGCTTCACCCTGGCTTGTTTTGCGGACCGCTGAACCTTCTTGTTTGCCGCAACGGCTTTCTTCGCAACGGCTTTCTTCTTGGTGGCTGCTTCCGCGTCGGTCGGCGTTGCGCCAGTACCGACTATTGCGGCAGCCAACAACATCAGTAGTGCTCGTTTCATGCCAGACGCCCCTCCCGCAATCGAAGCATTCTAGCAGAGGATATCCCCTCTACCATGAGCTGTATCGGCCGTTATCGTTAGAAATAAATGGCTTGAGCATCAAGTCTCACCAAGCTTATCAACTCATGTCCAGAAAATGCCGCACCTCATCCCGTCGCGCCAGGGTATCGGCATAGCCCAGGTCGATCAAGGCCTTGGTGTAAGGCCGTTCGAACAGCAGATAACTGGTCAATGCGCCGCCATTGCGATTCATGGCGCCGATGCCGCGCAGCAGGACCCTGACCGGCCATGGCAGAGCCGGCGCGTGGCGCGCCGCGAGATGGTCGAGACGCTGTGAAGGCGCGATCGTCAGCACCTCGATCGGCCGCAGGCTCATGCCTTTCTCGCGCCGAACCTGCTCAGGAATCAGGGACAAGGTGTTGTTGATGCGGCGCATCCGTTCCAGGTCGACCGACATGCTGTCGAGAAAGATGCTGGACAGTGCGTGGCCGGCGATTTGCGCCAACGACGGATAGACCTCGCTGCGCGGCCGGGCATTTTCGTCGGCCATGCGGCCGGCACCGATCACCAGTATCTTGTCGGCGCCGAGATGGATCGCGGGCGAAACGGGCGCGACTTGCCGCATCGAACCATCGCCGAACCATTCCCGGTTGAGATGCACGGCCGGGAAGATGAAGGGGATGGCGCTCGATGCCATCAGATGATCGAGCGATATCTCGGTGGACGCCCCGACCCGTTGGCTGCGTCGCCAGGTTTCGAGGCCCGGACGTCCCTGGAAAAAGCTCACGCTCTGTCCGGACGAATACCCTGAACAGGTGATGCTGACCGAGTGCAAGGCACCGTGTTCAATGGCTTTCGCGATGCGGCTGAAATCGAGACTACCGCTCAAGAGGCTGCGCAGCGGGGAATTGTCCAACAAGGAGCGCGGCGCGCGGCGCGTCAGCCAGCCTGCCGCCAGCGTCGATAGCCAGCGCGCACCGGAAATGCCGATGCCCGCCGCATCGGCACGATAGACCTGGTGGGCGTTGAAGTTTTCCCAAACCTGCAGCAGATTGTCCACCCCGGCCCCGAAATCCTCGGCCCACACCGCCATCGATGCGGCGTTGAGGGCGCCGGCCGAGGTGCCGCACAGGATCGGAAACGGATTGCGCCGAGGCTCCGCCAGCAACTCGCGAACCGCCTTCAGCACGCCGACCTGATAGCCGGCGCGTGCACCGCCGCCGGTGAGGATCAGGGCGGTGCGGGACTCTGCCATGAGCGGATCAGATACCGGCTCTGGCTTGCTGCTGGGCCTCCACCGAAAGCAGCGCGGTGACGTTGACGATGCGCCTGACGGTGGCGGTCGGCGTCAGGATATGTACCGGACGCGCCGCGCCGAGCAATAGCGGCCCCACTGTCAATCCGTCGCCGGCCGACGTCTTGATCAGGTTGAAGGAGATGTTGGCGGCATCGAGGGTCGGCATGATGAGCAGATTGGCCTGGCCTTTCAGCGTCGAGTCGGGAAACACCTGCTGCCGGATATTCTCGGAAAGCGCGGCATCGCCGTGCATCTCGCCATCCACTTCGAGCTGCGGGGCGGCATTGCGCAGTATCTCCAGGGCGCGGCGCATCTTGACCGCGGTCGGCGTGTCCTCGGTGCCGAAACTCGAATGCGACAACAGGGCCACTTTGGGCGCCAGGCCGAAACGCGCCACTTCGTCGGCAGCAAGCAGGGTCATCTCGGCGAGCTGCTCGGCGCTCGGATCGTAATTGACGTAGGTATCGCCGATGAACAAGGTGCGGCGCGGCAGGATCAGCAAGTTCATGGCGTAGAAATGCTCGATCCCGGGTTTCCTGCCGATCACGGTGTCGATGTAGCGCAGATGCAGGGAATGCTTGCCGAAGGTGCCGCACAACAACGCGTCGGCATAATTGTGGCGCACCAGCATGGCCCCGATCAGCGTCGTCCGCCTTCTCATTTCACGCTTCGCGTACTCAATGCTGACACCCTTGCGCGACATCAGGCCGTGGTAGTCCTGCCAAAGCTCCTTGTAGCGCGGATCGGAATCCGGGCTGATCAGTTCGAAATGCTCGCCGGCGCGGATGCGCAAGCCATGGCGGGCGATGCTCTTGTCCACCACTTCGGGCCGGCCAATCAGGATCGGCCGCGCCAAGCCTTCGTCGCACACGGCTTGCACGGCGCGCAAGACACGCTCGTCCTCGCCCTCGGCGAAAACCACGCGCGCCGGCTTCTTCTTGGCGGCGATGAACACCGGGCGCATCAGCAGACCGGTGGAATAGACAAAGTCGTTCAGTTGCAGGACATAGGCATCCATGTCCGCAATCGGCCGGGTGGCGACGCCTGAATCCATCGCGGCCTGCGCCACTGCCGGGGCGACCTTGATGATGAGCCGGGGGTCGAAGGGCTTGGGAATCAGGTACTCGGGGCCGAAGGACACCTCCTCGGTGCCATAGGCGGCCGCCACCACCTCGGACTGCTCGGCATGCGCCAGTTCTGCGATGGCCCTCACCGCCGCCACTTTCATGGCCTCGTTGATGGTCGTCGCTCCCACGTCGAGCGCGCCCCTGAACATGTAAGGGAAGCACAGCACGTTGTTGACCTGGTTCGGATAGTCGGAACGGCCGGTGCCGATGATGGCGTCGGGGCGGACGGCCTTGGCGTCTTCCGGACGGATTTCCGGATCCGGATTGGCCATGGCGAGAATCAGCGGATCCCGCGCCATGGTCTTGACCATCTCCTGCTTCAACACGCCGGCCGCCGACAAGCCAAGGAAAATGTCCGCACCGACGATCGCATCGCCCAGCGAACGCGCCTCGGTCGCCTGTGCATAACGCGCCTTCGACGGATCGAGACCTTCGCGCCCGGTATGGATCACGCCCTTGCTGTCGACCGCAAAGACGTTTTTCGGATCGAGACCGAGGCTGACCAGCAGGTCGAGGCAGGCAATCGCCGCCGCCCCGGCGCCGGAGCAGACCAGCTTGACCTTGGCGATGTCCTTGCCGACCACGCGCATGCCGTTGAGCACCGCTGCGCTGGCGATGATCGCCGTACCGTGCTGGTCGTCGTGGAACACCGGGATTTTCATGCGCTCGCGCAAGCGGGCTTCGACGTAGAAACACTCGGGCGCCTTGATGTCTTCCAGGTTGATGCCGCCGAAGGTCGGCTCCAGCGAGGCGATGATGTCCACCAGCTTGTCCGGGTCGTTCTCGGCGACCTCGATGTCGAAGACGTCGACACCGGCAAACTTCTTGAACAGGACTCCCTTGCCTTCCATCACCGGCTTGCCGGCCAGCGGTCCGATGTTGCCCAGGCCCAGCACGGCCGTGCCATTGCTGATGACCGCCACCAGATTGGCGCGCGAGGTATACAAGGCGGCTGTCGCCGGATCGCGCACGATCTCGTCGCAGGCCGCGGCGACTCCAGGCGAATAGGCCAGCGACAAGTCGCCTTGATTGGTCAGCGACTTGGTGGGGGTAACGGCGATTTTGCCGGGTTTGGGGTTGCGATGATATTCCAGCGCAGCAGCGCGGATACGTTCGTCCATGATGGCTCTCCTCTAGGCTTCGAATCCGATTGTAGCGCCGTGCCGCCACTGCCGACTTTGTCGCAAACCGGGAATTTCCCAGCGCAATTCATCCTTGTATCCTAGAATCCAGCGTCGCTCATCGCCAACCTAGCCGAGGATATCCAATGATGTTTGGTTCCACCGCACGCAAAGAACTTGAGTTGGTCAAAAACCAACTGGAGCAAAGCAGACAGGCCGAAGCGTCGGCGCAAACACGAATCGCGGCGCTTGAGTCGCAGCTCGCGGCCAACAACGACCAAGTGCAGAAAGCCCAGTTGCGCGCCGAGAGCTATGAGCGCCTGATGGCCCACCTGGCGCAATTCGGAAAGTCGTTCGGACTCTCGCAAGAAAGTCTCGGACTCATGGCGGAACGGCTGAAGGCCGAACGGAGTTGCGTAACCGAGACCCGTGGCGTGTCGGAAGCGAGCCGTGCCGCCATCAGTGGTATCGCGGACAATCTGAGCCATCTTTCGGCCCGCTCGGAAGCAGCCACCGGCAGCGTTGCCGTGCTCGGCGAGCGCACCTCGAAGATCGCCGGGATCGTCAACCTTATCAAGGAAATCGCCGACCAGACCAATCTGCTGGCGCTCAACGCCGCGATCGAGGCCGCCCGTGCCGGCGAACAAGGACGAGGCTTCGCCGTGGTCGCCGACGAGGTACGCAAGCTGGCGGAGCGCACGACCAAGGCAACCGCCGAGATTTCAACGCTGGTCTCCCAGATCGAAACCGAGACCGGTTCCGCCACCGAAAGCATGGCAACACTGGCCGCCGAAGCGCGGCGCTTCAGCAACGAAGGGGGCACCGCGACCGGCAACATGCAGCGCCTGCTGGATCTCGCCACCCGGATGGAGCATTTCATCGCGACGACGACGCTGCGCGGCTTCGTCGAAGTGGCGAAGATGGATCACCTAGTTTTCAAGTTCGCAGTTTACAAAGCCTACTTCGGACTCAACAACATCAGCGCCAGCGATCTTGCCGATCAGACCAGCTGCCGCCTGGGCAAGTGGTATTACGAAGGCGACGGCCATGCGTGCTACTCGCAGCTGCCCGGTTATCGGGAAATGGAATCTCCCCACGCGACGGTTCATCGTGCCGGGCGCGAAGCGATGGAAGCCTTGCGCAGCGGCGACTTGGCGCGCGGCACCGACGCAATTGCCCGCATGGAAGAAGCCAGCTTGGCAGTAGTCGAGGCGCTGGAGCGCATCGCCCGCGAGGGTGAAGCGAATCCGGCTATGCTCGGCCAGGTGTGCTGAGCTGCCGCGTCGGGCGAGGGATTATGGGATAATTGCCGGCCCAGTTAATCCGCGTCCCGCTGCGGACTGCCGCAAGTTCCGGCGATCTCCTAGCCTCCGATCGCCGGCCGTCCGGCGCGAAAACAAAATGCCAGTGACGCAGGCACCATGCCTGTCGGCATTAAACAAAGCGACCGTAACCAACCGAGTGGAGACTTTTGCGTCATGAACCAGACCGAACAAAACCCGGCCCCCGCCCATGTAAGGCACGCCAAGCTGATTGCTTGGGTTGCCGAAGTTGCGGAGCTCACCGAACCCCATGCCATCGTCTGGTGCGACGGCTCGCAGGAAGAGGCCGATCGCCTGTTTGCCCAGATGGTGGCATCGGGCAGCCTGATCAAGCTCAACCCGGCGAAACGCAAGAATTCCTATCTGGCCCTGTCCGATCCCTCCGATGTCGCCCGCGTCGAAGACCGCACCTACGTCTGCACCTCGGATCCGGAAGATGCCGGCCCGAATAACAACTGGGAGCATCCGGAGAAAATGAAGGAGGCGCTGCGCGGCCTGTTCAAGGGCAGCATGCGCGGGCGCACCATGTATGTGATCCCGTTCTCGATGGGCCCCATCGGCTCGCCGATTGCCCACATCGGCATCGAACTTTCCGACAGCCCCTATGTCGTGGTCAACATGCGCATCATGACCCGCATGGGGCGTGCGGTACTCGATCAGCTCGGCACCGACGGCGTTTTCGTGCCCTGCCTGCACAGCGTGGGACACCCTTTGGCCCCCGGACAGGCCGACGTCAAATGGCCGTGCAACAAGACCAAGTACATCTGTCATTTCCCGGAAACCCGCGAGATATGGTCCTTCGGTTCCGGCTATGGCGGCAATGCGCTGCTAGGCAAGAAGTGCTTTGCGCTGCGCATCGCCTCGACCATGGCCCGCGACGAAGGCTGGCTCGCTGAGCACATGCTGATTCTCGGTGTCGAATCTCCGGAAGGCGAAAAAGCCTATGTCGCCGCCGCTTTCCCCTCCGCCTGCGGCAAGACCAACTTCGCCATGCTGATTCCGCCAAGCAGCCTCGGCGGCTGGAAGGTGACCACAGTCGGCGACGATATCGCCTGGATCAAGCCCGGCAAGGACGGCCGTCTTTACGCCATCAACCCCGAAAGCGGCTTTTTCGGTGTCGCCCCGGGCACCAGCGAAAAGACCAACTTCAACGCCATGGCCACCTTGAAAGAGAACATCATCTTCACCAACGTCGCCCTGACCGACGACGGCGACGTCTGGTGGGAAGGCATGAGCAAGGAACCGCCCGCCCACTGCATCGACTGGCAGGGGCAGGACTGGACGCCACAGAGCGGCAAGGAAAGCGGGCGCAAGGCGGCCCATCCCAACTCGCGCTTCACCGCCCCGGCCAGTCAGTGCCCTTCGATCGATCCGGATTGGGAAAACCCGGCGGGCGTACCGATCTCGGCCTTCATTTTCGGCGGCCGCCGCTCAACCACGGTGCCGCTGGTGTTCGAGGCCTTCAACTGGAACTACGGCGTCTATATGGCGGCCACGCTTGGCTCCGAAACCACGGCGGCAGCGGCGGGTGCCCAGGGCGTGGTACGACGCGATCCATTCGCGATGCTGCCTTTCTGCGGCTATCACATGGGCGACTACTTCAACCACTGGCTACGCGTCGGGCACCAGATCGAGCACGCGCCACGCATTTTCACCGTTAACTGGTTCCGCCAGGATGCCGAGGGCAACTTCATGTGGCCGGGCTTCGGAGAAAACATGCGCGTCCTGAAGTGGATCGTGGGTCGTTGCTCTGGCCAGGCCGATGCAAAGCAGACCACGCTCGGCTGGATGCCGCGTTTCGAAGATCTCGACTGGAGCGGCAGCGAGGAAGTCACCAAGGCGCAGTTCGAATACCTCACGGCGGTCGACACGACCGCCTGGCGCGAAGAACTGAAGCTGCACGCAGAGTGGTTCGACAAGCTCAAGAGCCGCTTGCCGCGTTCGCTGACCCTCAAGCGCGAATTGTTCGAACTGGCGCTGGTGGACTGACAGTTCTGGAGGACGCAGAGCGCTGGCGCTGGCGTCACGCCGAAAATGTGGATCGGCCGCCTTGCGGGAAGCAGGGCGGCCGTTTTGTTTTGGAGAACCCGATGAACATTGCCGCACGCATGGCGCAAATCGCGCCGTTTCACGTCATGGAGCTGATGGCCCGCGCCCAGGCGCTGGAGGCCGAAGGCAGGTCGATCATCCACCTTGAAGTGGGTGAACCCGACTTCGCCACGGCCGACCCGATTCTGGAAGCGGCCCAGCGCTTCCTCTCCGGCGGACACGTGCATTACACCGCGGCACTCGGCTTGAGCCAACTGCGCGAAGCGATCAGCGACTTCTACCATGTGCGCTACGGCCTCGATATCTCGCCGGCGCGGATCGTGGTCACGGCCGGTGCGTCCGGCGCCTTGCTGCTCGCGCTTGGCGTGCTGGTCAATCCCGGCGACGAATGGCTGCTGCCCGATCCAGGCTACCCTTGCAACAGGCATTTCGTCCGCTTGCTCGAAGGCAATCCGGTTCCTCTTGCGGTAACGGCGGCGACAAACTACCAGCCCACGGCAGCCCAACTCGCCGCCGCGTGGACGGCCAGGACACGGGGACTGCTGGTGGCCTCTCCGGCTAATCCGACGGGTACCCTGCTCGATCCAGGCTCCATGGCAGATTTAGCCCGATTCGTCACGACGCGGGGCGGCACCCTGCTGGTCGACGAGATCTACCACGGACTCACCTATGGCGTAGAGGCGGAATCGGCGCTGAAGATCAGCGATGACGTATTCGTCATCAACAGCTTTTCGAAATATTTCGGCATGACCGGCTGGCGGCTGGGTTGGCTGGTGGCGCCGCAACCTTACGTGCGGGAGCTTGAAAAGCTGGCGCAGAACCTGTACATCGCCCCGTCGACCGTCGCCCAGCATGCGGCGCTGGCCGCCTTTCATCCCGATACCGCGAGCATTCTTGAAGCCCGCCGCAAGGAATTTTCCATGCGACGGGATGTTCTCCTGCCGGGCCTGCGCAAGCTCGGTTTCAAAATCGCGACTGAACCGCACGGTGCCTTCTACATCTACGCCGACTGCACGGGACTGACCGACGACAGTTTCAGCCTGGCCGAAAAACTGCTGGCCGCAGCGGGGGTCGCGGCAACGCCGGGGCTGGACTTTGGCACCAATGAACCACAAGCTCACATGCGGTTCGCCTATACCCTCGATCGCGACCGGATTGAGGAAGGCCTCGCCCGCATGGCGGCCTTCCTCGATTCCGCAAACCACAGTGAAGGCTGACGCGGCGGCGAGACGTCGCAGCGCATCTCTGGCTGAAAACAAAAAAAGAAAGCGCGTGCTGAATTAACAGCACGCGCTTGCAATCCACAGGGCAAGGCGATCAGTCCCGAAGGACTAAGCGCACGCCGATGCTACCGTCAGGGACGGGAACCGGTGGGAAACGGCCAAGCCGCTGCAGGATTCAGCGACGACTTGATGCCGGGAGCGGCGGCAGTCGAAGGTGCGGCTGCGGCTGCGGGCTTGGCAGCAGGCTTCTTCGGTGCAGCTTTCTTTGCAGCGGGCTTCGCGGCGGGCTTGGCAGCAGGCTTCTTGGCTGCCGGCTTGGCAGCAGCCTTCTTCGGTGCAGCTTTCTTCGCAGCAGGCTTGGCAGCAGCCTTCTTCGGTGCAGCCTTCGTCGCAGCGGGCTTGGCAGCGGCCTTCTTCGGCGCAGCCTTCTTCGCAGCGGGCTTGGCAGCAGCCTTCTTCGGCGCAGCCTTCTTCGCAGCGGGCTTGGCAGCGGCCTTCTTCGGCGCAACTTTCTTCGCAGCGGGCTTGGCAGCAGCCTTCTTCGGTGCAGCCTTCTTCGCAGCGGGCTTGGCAGCGGCCTTCTTCGGCGCAGCTTTCTTCGCAGCGGGCTTGGCAGCAGCCTTCTTCACAGCCGGCTTCTTAGCAGCAGGCTTCTTCGGGGCCGCAGACTTCTTAGCGGCGGGCTTAGCCGCAGCCTTCTTTGCGGCCGGCTTCTTGGCTTTCTTCTCATCAGCCATGTTGAACCTCCTTAACAAATTAACAGGAAAGTACCACCACTACATTTACTGCAACCCGTCTGGGCTAGCACGGATTATCCAACGCTCCGATGCAATCGAAAGCGACGAATTCCTCACGTTTATCCGCCTATCACTTCGTTTTGAAATCGCGGATGACAAACGCACAAGCAATCAATCATCATAGTCCGCCTACCGCGGCCAGCCGCATTGGCGCTCTGGCACTTGATGGCACAGCCCTGAAACAAACGCCCACTGCACATGGCAGACCGACCTGAGCGGACCGAGTCGGTCTCGCGCGACAAGCGATCGCCTCAATCCGGGATGTCGATGAAAGGGGAGGAGCAGAGAAAGCGGAGGGACCGGAATGCGCGGCGCGATCCATCGTCGGATCATCAAAAAGCGACTGGGCGGACCGGTTGAGGTCGGTGAAGTCGGCGCCCGAGGCTTCCTGCATTCAGATCTCCCGTCTTGGTAAGGCCGGTGACAATCCGGACGTTGCCGTTAGCGGCAGCTTACGTCCCATCTGCACAACGACCTACTATATCTAGTAGGTCATCGACGATTTCGCACTAATTGTAGTGGTTGAATTTTTTGACTGCAAGAGTTTTCTGATGCCGATGGGAAAATCGACGTTGCAGTTGCGCGACAGTCATTCGCTGATACCGCGCACCCGATGCCAGTCGAAGCACGGCCCGGGATCGGTCTTGCGTCCCGGTGCGATGTCGCTGTGGCCCACTACGGCCTCAATCGAATAGCGGTGTCGCAGCTGATCGAGCAAACGGTTGAGGGTCAGGTACTGGGCCTCTTCAAATGCTTGCTGATCACAACCCTCGAGTTCAATGCCGATGGAAAAGTCGTTGCAGCGCTCCCGCCCCCGCCAACTGGACACGCCGGCATGCCAGGCCCGCCGCGAACAGGAGACGAACTGGATCAGTTCGCCGTCGCGACGCACGAGAAAATGGGCCGAAACCCGCAATCTCTGTATCTCGCGGAAATACGGATGCATCTCGGGATCGAGGCAATTGGTGAACAACTGGATGATGCCCGGTCCGCCGAATTCGTTGGGCGGCAGGCTGATGGCGTGGATCACAGCCAGCCGTACCGGCTCGCCCGCGGGCCGCTCGTCCGAGTTTGGCGAAGCTATCCGACGCGTACCGGGCAACCAGCCGGCATCTTCCCCGGCATCCGGCGCCTCGCTCACTCGTTCATTCCCAGCCGCGCCATTCGATAGCGCAAGGAACGGAAGGTGACGCCCAGCAACCTCGCGGCTGCCGTGCGATTGTTGTTCGATTGCCTGAGGGCGTCAAGGATGGCCTGACGCTCCACCTGGTCCAGATGGTCCTGTAGCGAGCCGCTGGCTGTGGTGGCCGCGATCCCGGGCAACAGACAGGGCGCCAGATTCAGATCGACCGCGTCGATACGATCGCCGCCCATCAGCGCCAAAGCCCGTTCCAGCACGTTTTCGAGTTCCCGTACATTTCCCGGGAACGGATAACTCTGCAGCGCCTCCAGTGCGAGCGGGCTCAGCGGTGGCGACTTCACCTCGGCCACTCGCGCCAGCCGGTCGAGGATGTGCCGTGCCAGCATGGGAATGTCTTCGCGGCACTCCCGCAAGGCCGGCATCCGCAATTCGATGACGTTGAGTCGATAGAACAGATCCTGCCTGAACCGTCCCTGCTCGACCAGCAGTTTGAGATCCTGATGCGTTGCGCAGATGACGCGCACATCGACGCCTTCCTCGCTGGTGGCGCCGACTTTGCGCACCCGCTTTTCCTGAATCGCCCGCAACAGCTTGACCTGCATGGTCAGCGGCAACTCGGCCACTTCGTCTAGAAACAGGGTGCCGCCATCGGCGACGTGAAAGAAGCCTTCGCGATCATCGCTGGCGCCGGTAAATGCACCCTTGCGGTAACCGAAGAACTCGCTCTCCATGAGATTTTCCGGGATGGCCCCGCAGTTCACCGGGACAAAGGCGCGGTCGCGACGTGCGCCCAGCGTGTGGATCAGTCGCGCCGCCAGTTCCTTGCCGCTCCCGGACTCGCCTGTTATATGCACCGGGGCCTGGCTACGCGCCACGCGCTCTATCAACTTGCGCACCTGCTCGATCGCCGGCGACTCGCCGAGCAAGGCGCACTCACCGACTCCATCGGCGGGATCCGAACCCGGCAGTTCCAGCGCCGACTTGACCATGCCCCGCAACTGGTCGAGCGACACCGGCTTAGCGATGTAGTCGAAAGCGCCGGCCTTGAGTGCCGACACGGCATTTTCGGCACTGCCATGCGCAGTAATCACTGCCACCGGCAAGTCGGCGACGGTATCGGCGATGTGGCGCACAAGTTCCAGCCCATCGCCGTCGGGTAGCCGCATGTCGGTCAGGCACAACTGGTAGCGCTGGCTGGCAAGCATGCGACGAGCCTCGGCAAGGGATCCGGCGCAATCCGCCAGCAGTCCCATGCGCGCCAGGGTCAGATCCAGCAATTCGCGGATGTCGGCCTCGTCGTCGACGACCAGGACTCGCTTGGCGTCACTCCGGCAGCGCGGACGACGTTCATTCTTCAGCGACATATGAGTCCCTCGGCAGTGATGCGGAAATGGGCGCCCGGCCCCTCGTCCAGCAGTTCGAGACGAGCACCGCTCGCCTCGCACAATTCCTTTGCAATATAGAGCCCGAGCCCTGTACCTGCACCGTGGGTTGTAAAAAATGGCTCGAACACCTGGTTGCGCAGCGTCTCATCGACCCCCGGTCCGTCGTCGATGATATGCAGTTCCACGCAGCACGCGGTGGCCGCGGCCTTAGCCTCCAGCCTTACGGCGCCGTCCGCTGCGCTGGCGTGTCGTAACGCATTTCCAAGCAAATTCCACAACACGCGATACAAGTGGCCCCGGTCGAAACGCAGTTCCAGGTCGCCCTTGTCAACATACACGCGGCGCCTGGCCGACTCGTCATGCAGAGCCAACTCCTCCAGAAATCCCGCCAGGAAGACTTCCCAGCGCAGCGTTTCCGGCTGCGCACGGTCGCGGCGCCCGAGTTCCAGGACCTCTGTTACCAAGCGATTGAGCCGGCGAGTGTTGTCGTGGACGATTCGCGCCAGACGCTGGTGCAGCGGATCCGTATCCTCCTCGGCCAACAATTCTGCGGCATGGCTGATGGCAGCCAGCGGATTCCGGATCTCGTGTGCCATATTCGCTGTAAGTCGCCCTAGCGCCGCGAGCTTCATCTGTTGCGCCTGCGACTGTACCCGCTCCATGTCTTCCAGGTAGATGAGCGCATGCCCTCCAGTCTCCGCAGAGGGCAAATAGCGGACACGCAGCAGCCGTCCGCTATCCTGGCGCAGCATTTCCACCATTTCGATGGGCTGCGCGCTCCACACCCGGTAACGCTCCGCCAGCCCGCTGGACAATGTCGCCAAATCGGCGCCATCCGATTCCTGTACGCCCAGCAAGGCCACGGCACGCGGGTTGAGCAGCCGCACCCGTCCGTCGCCATCGACCACCAGTACCCCATCCTCCATGTCGCGGATGATGCGCTCGCTGATCCGTAGCTGGTCATTGAGTTCCCGCCCCCGCTCGCGCGCCAGGGTTTCATTGGCGACCACCCGCTGCGCCGCCAGTCGGGCGATGATCGCCGCACCGAAGAAAGCAATGCTGATGATCCCCGTACGGACAAAGTCCGCCGGATCGGCGTCTCGCGTCAGGGCTCGCCAGCTTTCCTCCAGCAACATCGCCACGGAAGCCAGCGCGGCGTAAAACAGCGTCATCCGCCCCTGTCCGACCAGGCCGGCGCCGGCCACCACCACCAGCAGCAGAATGGCGATACCGCTCTTCTGCCCGCCGCTGGCGAACATCATCAGGGTCAAGGCTGCGATGTCGGCCGCGACCTGCACCGAAAGCTGGAGATTGAAACGCTGCGGCCGGGTCAGCAACGCGACGAGAAATGCAACGGCGAGCAACAGATAAATCGTGGCGACACGACCGAACAACCCGGCATCCTGCGTACCGAGAGTTACCGTGTCGCCAAAGACCAGCGCCGCCACCAGAAACAGCACGGCGATCGACAAGCGGTAGATCGAGAAATAACGCAGCGAACGCCACAAGGATTCGATAGCACCGGCCTCACGCGGCGCGGAAGCCGGCACACTCAAGAGCGGACTCCCAGCCGTCTATGATCTTCGTTGCAGTAGTCGTGCCCGGCGTCGCTTACCGCCTCGGCCTTGGGAAAATGAAGCCCGCAATGCGCACATTGCGTCATGGCTTCCGGCCCGCGCGCCGCGGGCGGCGGCCTGCTGCGCCGGCTGGATGCGCGCAGCAGCGCGTAAATCACGGCGAGCACGGCGATGAAGAGAAGGAACTTCGCCACGGCCGTCAGCTCCCCGCAGCAAAACGCAATTGGTCGGGGCGAGAGGATTCGAACCTCCGACTCCTGCGTCCCGAACGCAGTACTCTACCAGGCTGAGCTACGCCCCGATGGCAAGTTGGTGGCAAGGACGAACATTGCGGGAACAGGCCAAAAGGTTCGGTCTGCAGAATCGTCCTTGCAAGCATTGCGGCGGTCAAAAACTTCTTTGCACCGCAAAGTCTGCTAATTGTAGCAGCGTTTCCCTGAACTTTGAATCCGGCAACGGCGCCAAAGCGGCCTTTGCCATGTCCGCCTCATCTACGCCCTGCCGATGCGCGGCATCAAGAGCGCCGCTGGAGCGTACCGCCGTCAGCACTGCGGCAAAACTGTCGCCGTTGGCGCTTTCGATTGCCTGGCGCACCAACGCGGCCTGCTGCGGACTGCCGTGCTGGATCACATGAATGAGAGGCAGGGTTGGCTTGCCCTCCGCCAAGTCATCGCCGAGATGCTTGCCGGTTTCCGCTTCTTTCCCCGAATAGTCGAGCACATCGTCGATCAGCTGGAACGCGGTGCCGATGTGGGTGCCATAGGCCGCCATCGCCTCCTCGACTTCCGGCCCCGCATTGCCGAGAATGGCACCCAGCCGCCCCGCGGCTTCGAACAACTTGGCGGTCTTGTAGCGAATCACCCGAAGATAGGCTTCCAACTCGATATCGGCATTGCGGCAATTCATCAATTGCAGCACTTCGCCTTCGGCGATGATATTGGTTGCATCGGCCAACACCTGCATCACGCGCATGCTGCCGACGCCGACCATGATCTGGAAGGCGCGCGAATACAGAAAGTCGCCGACCAGCACGCTGGCCGGGTTTCCAAACACCGCATTGGCGGTTTCGCGGCCACGCCGCAGCGAAGATTCATCGACCACATCGTCGTGCAACAGTGTCGCGGTATGAATGAACTCGACTACGGCGGCCAGCTCATGATGGTGGGTCCCGGAATAACCGCAGGCACCGGCGGAAAGCAGCACCAGCGCGGGACGCATGCGCTTGCCGCCAGCCGAGATGATGTATTCCGCGACTTGGCGGACCAGCACCACTTCCGAATGTAATCGCGTCCGCACGACGTTGTCGACCGCACGCATGTCGGCGTCGATAGGGGCATACAAGCTGGCGAAGTCCACGGTGGAGTCTACTTGTCGAAGCAAAGGCGCGATGTTAGGCGGCGCATCTATTGACGTCAACGGAACCAAAGGGCGGACACCGAATGGAAGCGGACGGCATGTTGTCGACGCCGCCCTCTTCGCGGTCGTTCCTCATCGGCCCTCCGCCCGCAGCCTGAGCAGGGCTTTCAGTTGCGGCCATTGCCGGCGACTGACCGGCAAACGCTCGGCGGCCTGATCGAGAATCACCTGCCAGCGGGCCTCCGCATCGCCTTCGTCGGCGGCGCGCTCCACACCACCGACCGCATCCCGCGCCACCAGGCAGTTGCGATGGATACGCATGAAACGCTCACGAAATTCGGTCTCCAGACGCACCAGGGATTCCTCCAGAAGATACTCGCGCTCCGCTGTGCGCGCGGTTACATATTTCTGTTCCGCCTTGAGGTAGAGAATTTCCGTTACAGGCACCAGCAGGATGCGGCCGCGCTCGAGGCAGGACAGGTTTTGCCGTATCGCCAGCGCCGACTGGCTGGATACCGCTTCGCACAACTTTTCGAGACGAACCGCATCGTCGGCGCGACGTCTGGCCTTCCTCAGTGCGTCGGCAAGACGGGTCGCACGCACCGGCTTGACCAGATAGTCCAGCGCCGCCAGCTCAAACGCCTGCACCGCATACTGATCGAAGGCGGTGACGAATATCACGGCCGGTGTGGTGGGCAGCCGCGCCAGATGACGGGCAAGTTCGACGCCGTCCATGCCCGGCATCCGGATGTCGATCAGAGCCACGTCGAGGTCGCCGGCCTGCGCCCGCTCCAGGGCGGCGATGCCTCCCGCGGCTTCGGCCACCACGGTACCCGGAACCTCGGCGGCGATGTCGCCCAGCAGGTCGCGCAAACGGGCTCGCGCCGGCGTCTCGTCATCGACCAGCAGGAGGCGCAAGGGATCGCTCATGCCTCGCTCACTGGGCGATACGGAAACTCGATGACAACGCAAAAACGTCCGTCGCTGACCTGGGTCGTCATCGTTGCCTCAAGCTCGAAAAACAACATCAGGCGCTGGCGGATATTGGTCAGGGCCATCTGGTTGCCCGACGTATGTCCATCGGCAACGGTCATCGGATTGGAAAGCTCCACTCGCATTCGGGAATTGGTCCGCTCGAAGCGGATAATTATTTCCCCAGGCTCGGCCGCCGGCTCGATGCCATGATAAACCGCGTTTTCCAGCAAGGGCTGCAGCATCAAGGGCGGCACCAGGGGATCCGGCGGACAGTCCGTCATGTCCCACACCACGCGCACACGCTCGCCCAAACGCAAGCGTTCCAGGTTGATGTACTGCCGCGCCACCTGGATTTCCTCTGATAGTGGTACCAGGTCTGCGTTCTCCCGCATCAACACGCGGAACAGGTCGGCCAATTCCTCCAGCGCCGTCTCCGCCCGACGCGGGTCGGAACGCATCACACCGAGCACCGCATTCAGCGCATTGAAAAGAAAATGCGGCCGGATGCGTGCGGTCAGCGCCAGCAAGCGCGCCTCCGCCAGAGCCGGCGACCGCACCCGTCCGCTCATCTCGAACCATCCCAGCAGCAATGCGACGCCAATCACCACCCACAGGGAAATCCGGCTGAACCCGGCGACGTCCGGCTCGATCAGATACATCGCCGCAAACAGGCGGCGCACCGCAGCCGTCACCAGCAATACCAGAAGGACCACCAGCGTCGCCCCAAGCCACCTGGGCAGGCGCGTGAACCAAGAACCGGCCAGGCTGAGCAGGGCCAAACTGGCCAGCGTGACCGGCTCGATCAGTGCCAGCAACTCGACGAATTCGGCGAAGAAGAGCCTCGATTCGCGATTGGCCGCCAGGGTGCCCAGCAAGGCGCCGCAATTGACCACCAACAACACGCGCAACCAGGTGCCTGGCTTGCGGAAGTCCGGCAGAACTGACAGCGCGGGGTTTTCCCGTATACTTCGGCGTTGGCTCAATTAGCCGCCCTCTTTGATTTTCCAGCGTTTTTAATGCCTTCCTTGCCTGCTGACAGGGCAACCTGATTATGACAGAACCAAAACCTACGGCATCTCCGACGACTCAGACAGCGTGGTCCGGTCGCTTTTCCGAACCCGTTTCAGATCTTGTAAAACGTTACACCGCTTCCGTGTTCTTCGATCGCCGCATGTGGCGACAGGACATCCGGGCATCCCTGGCGCATGCGAGGATGCTGGCACGACAAGGCATTATCGCCGCCGCCGACCTGACCGCCATCGAACAGGGCATGGCAACCGTCAGCGCCGAGATCGAAGCCGGCAGTTTCGACTGGAACCTCGACAACGAAGATGTGCATCTGAACATCGAGAAGCGCCTTACGGCCCTCGTCGGCGATGCCGGCAAGCGCCTGCACACCGGTCGCTCGCGCAACGACCAGGTGGCCACCGACATCCGTCTCTGGCTGCGCGATACCATCGACGACATTGACGGCTTGCTGCGCGATTTTCAGAAGGCATTGCTCGACACCGCGGAAACCCACGTGGCCACTCCGCTGCCTGGATTCACGCACTTGCAGGTGGCGCAACCAGTGACATTCGGCCACCACCTGCTGGCCTATTTCGAGATGTTGCGCCGCGACCGCGAGCGCTTCGCCGACTGCCGCCGCCGCGTCAATCGCCTGCCGCTGGGCGCCGCGGCGCTGGCCGGCACCACGTTCCCGATCGATCGCGAAGCCGTGGCACGCGAGCTTGGCTTCGAGTCCGTCTGCGAGAATTCGCTGGACGCCGTCTCCGACCGCGATTTCGCGATCGAGTTCTGTGCCGCCGCATCGCTGGTGATGACCCACGTCTCGCGCTTCTCGGAAGAACTGATCCTCTGGATGAGTCCGCGCGTCGGCTTCATCGACCTCGCCGACCGGTTCTGCACCGGCTCGTCGATCATGCCGCAGAAGAAGAACCCGGATGTGCCGGAACTCGCGCGCGGCAAGACCGGCCGCGTGTTTGGCCATCTGGTGGGCCTGCTCACGCTGATGAAAGGCCAGCCGCTGGCCTACAACAAGGACAACCAGGAAGACAAGGAGCCCCTGTTCGACACGGCCGACACCTTGATCGATACGCTGCGCATTTTCGCCGACCTTGTGCCCGGCATCCGCGTCAAGCCGGAAGCGATGGCTGCCGCCTTGCGCCAGGGCTACGCGACGGCGACCGACCTCGCCGACTACCTAGTGAAGAAGGGGCTACCGTTCCGCGATGCCCACGAGGCGGTGGCCCGCGCCGTGCGTGCTTGCGAGGAGCGCGGCTGCGACCTGCCGGACCTGCCGCTGGACGAGTTGCGCGCCTTCTCGCCGCTGGTCGGCGACGACGCCTTCGCCGTGCTCACCGTGGCGGGCTCGCTCGCTGCCCGCGACCACCTCGGCGGCACCGCGCCGAACCAGGTGCGCGCCGCCATCGCGCGTTCGCGCAGCCGGCTCTGAAGCTTTCCGATGGCCATTCCTGAGCGCATCGGCAAATACGAGATTCGCCAGAAGCTCGGCGAAGGCGCCACGTCCATCGTCTACCTTGGCTTCGATTCCTTCACCGGGCGCGAAGTCGCGGTCAAGGCCATCTTCCCCGAGGTCCTGCGCGACAAGGAGCGCGGCCGACTCTATCGACACCTGCTGATGACCGAGGCCTCGCTGGCCGGCAAGCTCATGCACCCGCACATTGTGCAGATCTTCGATGCCGTGGTGGACGAGGAGCAGAGCTACATCGTCATGGAGTATGTTCAGGGCGGCACGCTGGAGCCCTTCTGCACGCCGAGCACACTGCTGCCGGTGGACCGCCTGGTGGAGATGATCTTCAAGTGCACCCGCGCGCTTGACTACGCGTTTCGCGCCGGCGTCACCCATCGCGACATCAAGCCCGCCAACATCCTGCTGGTCAAGACGGGCGGCAACGAGCCAAGCGGCGGCGACATCAAGATTTCCGACTTCGGCGCGGCGATGATGACCGGCGGCGACCAGACCCGCACCCAGGTATCGGGCGTCGGCTCGCCGGCCTACATGTCGCCCCAGCAAGTGCGCGACATGACGCTGAATCACCAGACCGATATCTATTCCCTGGGTGTGGTCATGTACCAGTTGCTCACCGGACGGCTGCCGTTCCAGTCGACATCCAACTACGGCATGATTTACCAGATCTGCAATACCGATCCGCCGCCGCCCTCCACCTTTCGCGCCGACATGCCGGCCAGTCTCGATGCGGTCGTCGCCCGCGCCATGCAAAAGGAAACCAGCGCGCGCTACCAGACTTGGGAAGAGTTTTCCCACGACCTCGCCCAGTCCTTCCGCAACCGGCAGCTTTCCGCCCAGCGCCAGGCATTCCCGGACAGCGAGAAGTTCGAAGCGCTGCGGGCACTGCGTTTCTTCTGCGAGTTTTCCGATGTCGACCTGTGGGAAGTGGTGCGCTTCTCGCACTGGGACGAAGTGGCCGCCGGCACCGTGATCATGAAGGATGGCGAGCGCGGCAACTTCTTTGCCTTCCTGCTTGACGGCGAACTGATGGTCTCCAAAGGCGGCCATTCCCTGGGCACCCTGGCGGCCGGCGAATGCTTCGGCGAAATGGCCATCATCCGCCGTGGCGAACACACCCGCGGCGCTGACGTGGTGGCGCAGACCACGACCCGTGTCGTCACCATCTCGGCGCAAGCGCTGCAGCATGCCTCGGAGGTATGCCGGATGCACTTCTACCAGGGTTTTCTCGACGTCATCGCCGGCCGCCTGGCCGATGCCAACACCCGTCTGGCATCGCTTTGACGCCGGGGACCGACGCCGATTTCATCTGCATTGCGGCGGCAATTGCCGAGCATACCGGGGCGCCGTTCAGCCTGGGCTCGGCCAGCCCCATCAATGGCGGTTCGATTCACCGCGCCTGGCGCGTCGAAGACGGCCGCCATCGCTACTTCGTCAAGACCAGCGGGCTCGCCGGTGCGCCGATGTTTGCCGCGGAAGCACAGGGGCTGAGCGTGTTGGCAGCGACCGGCGTGCTGCGAACGCCGACTTTCGTCACTGCGGGCGCAACGGCAAGCCTCGCCTTCCTGGTAATGGAATATCTCGATCTCGCTGCACTGGACCAGGCCGGCGGTGCCCAATTGGGTGCGGCAATGGCGCAACTGCATCGCGTGAGCGGAAGTTCGTTCGGCTGGGCCGACGACAACTTCATTGGCGCCACACCGCAGCGCAATGAACCGCATCCGAGCTGGCCGCATTTCTTCGGCGAACGTCGGTTGCGTCCGCAACTGCAACTCGCGCTGCAGAACGGCATGGAGAAATCCCTGGTGACCAAGGGTCACGCCATCATCGAGCGCATCGGCGGCCTTTTCATCGACTACCTGCCGACGCCGAGCCTGCTGCATGGCGACTTCTGGTCGGGCAATGCGGCGCAAACCGCCGATGGCGATCCGGTGATCTTCGACCCGGCCTGCTACTACGGCGACCGCGAAACCGATCTCGCCATGGCGGAGTTGTTCGGCGGCTTTCCCAACAGCGTCTATGCCGCCTATCGCGCCGCGTGGCCGCTGGACTCAGGCTACGAGACGCGCAAACCGCTCTACAACCTGTACCACATTCTCAATCACTTCAACCTGTTCGGCGGCGCCTATCTGGGCCAGGCGCAACGCATGATCGAGCGGCTGCTGGCGCAGCTGAGGCGCTGATTCAGGCCGAACCGAGAACCGGTTCCAACTGCTTCTGCAATTCGCCCGACTGATACATCTCGGTCATGATGTCGCTGCCGCCGACGAACTCGCCATTGATGTAGAGCTGCGGCACGGTCGGCCAGTTGGCATAATCCTTGACGCCCTGGCGCACCTCCGGGTCGGCCAGCACATCGACGGTAACGAAGTCCTTGACGCCGCAAGCCTGCAGAATCTGCACCGCGCGCGCGGAAAAGCCGCACTGGGGGAACTGCTTATTACCCTTCATGTAAAGCACGACGGGGTTGCCGGTAACGGTATCGTGAATTTTCTGCTTGATGTCCATGGCACTTTCCAAAATAGTTGAGTAAAAGAGTCGGGATAGTTTAACGGCGCGACCGCCCTCCGGTCAACTGATCACGCATCAGTCGGGAACCTTGCGCAAAACATTGGCTCCAACCAATCCACGCGGCCCGCGATGTAAGGTTTGCCGAGAGCCAGCGTCAAAGCAGTACCTGCGTCCTCTATCGAAAATATCATGCTCATTCGCCCCCCCAACGACATCGCCCCGTCCGAGATCACGCCGCGTTCGCTGTTCGATCGCCGCCGTGAATTCTTGCGCCTGTCTACCGGCGTCGCGCTGGCCAGCCTGCTTCCCGCTGCGCAGGCCAAGCTCGGTCCCGGCCGAGCCAGCGCCTATTCGATCAGCGAGACGCCGACGCCGCTCAAGCACGTCACCGGCTACAACAACTACTACGAGTTCGGCACCGACAAGGAGGACCCGGCGCGCACCGCGCACAGCCTCCGCGTGCGGCCATGGACGCTGAGCATCGAGGGTCTGGTAAAGCAGCCGAAGACGCTGGGCATCGAAGACATCCTGAAACTTGCACCGGTGGAAGAACGCATCTACCGCCTGCGCTGCGTCGAAGGCTGGAGCATGGTGATTCCCTGGCTCGGCTTCCCGGTGGCGACGCTGCTGAAACAGGTCGAGCCGCTGGGCGGCGCCAAATACGTCGAGTTCGTTACCGCCGTGCAGCCCGAAACCATGCCCGGGGTCAGGAGCCGGGTACTCGACTGGCCCTATGTCGAAGGTCTGCGGCTGGACGAGGCCATGCACCCACTGGCGATCATCGCGGTCGGCCTTTACGGCGATGTGTTGCCGAACCAGAATGGCGCACCCCTGCGCCTGGTGGTGCCATGGAAATACGGCTTCAAGAGCGGCAAGTCGATCGTGAAAATTCGTTTCACGGATAAGGAACCGCGCACCGCATGGATGAAGGCGGCACCGCAGGAATACGGTTTCTACTCCAACGTCAACCCGGAGGTCGATCACCCGCGCTGGAGTCAGGCGCGCGAGCGTCGCATCGGCGAATTCAGCAAACGCCAGACCTTGATGTTCAATGGTTATGCCGAGCAGGTCAGCCAGCTTTACACCGGAATGGATTTGAGGAAACAATTTTGAATCCCGCCCTGATCAAGCCGCCGCTGTTTCTCGCCTGCCTTATGCCTTTGGCCTATTACGCCTGGGGCGCGCAAGCCGACACGCTGGGCGCCAATCCGATCGAAGCCGTAACGCGCGGACTGGGCACCTGGGCTTTGAACTTCCTGTTGATCACTCTCTCGGTGACGCCGCTGCGCAAATATTCGGGATGGGCATGGCTGGGCCGCTTGCGCCGCATGCTTGGGCTGTTCGTGTTCTTCTATGCCACCTTGCATCTGACCACCTACCTGTGGTTCGACCAGTTCTTCGACTGGCAGGCGATAGCGAAAGACATTCTGAAGCGCCCCTTCATCACCGTCGGCATGATCACGTTTGCCTTGCTGGTGCCGCTGGCGGCCACCTCGAACGCCTTCGCCATCCGCAAGCTCGGCGGGCGCCGCTGGCAGGAACTGCATCGCAGCGTCTATCTGATCGGTCTACTGGCTGTGCTGCACTACTCGTGGATGGTCAAGGCCGACGTCAGCAAGCCGCTGCTCTACGCCAGCCTGCTCGGCGTCCTGCTCGGACTGCGGGTCTGGTGGCGGGTGCAGGAGCGCAATCGGCAACTCGCCGGCGCCTATTTGCCAAAGCCGCGCGGCCGCATCATCCCGCTGGCCGTCAGGAAGTAGTCTTCTCCAGGCGGATCAGGCGGAACCAGCCCGAGGCCAGCGCGGCTTCGTTGGCCGTCAGCCGGACGCCGCCGACGGCTTCCAGGACGTCTTCGAAGACCACATCGAGGCGCGTAGCAACGTGGCGCGTCAGCGGATTGAGCGCACGTTTCCAGCCGGCTTCGCCACGTCGCAAGAACTTGTCGAACACCAGCAACTGCCCGCCGGGCTTCAATACGCGCACGGCCTCGGCCAGGCAAAGAGTCGGCGCCGGCACCACGGCAAGAATCAGGTGCAGCACCGCCACATCGAAGCTGGCGTCATGGAAAGGCAGGCGCTGCACGTCACCGCGCAAGGGCGTGAAGTGCAAACCGGCGGCGCGCGGACGGGCGCGCGTGAGCATGGCGGCGGTCAGGTCGAGTCCGACATAGCGATGCTGCGCCGCCAGATGCGGCAGGTCCAGTCCGGTGCCGACTCCCAGCAGCAGTACGTCGCGCGGCGGCGCGTCGGTCAGCGCCGACAGGCTGCGCTTGCGCGCGCCGCGCGTGGCCGCAGTCAGGAATGCGTCGTAAAACGGGGCGGCCAGCGTATAGCTGTGTTTCAGGCTCAATGCAGCACGCGCGGCATGGACAGCACAAATTCGGCAATCGGCGCCTCGAATTGCGCACCGTCCTCGGCGGTCATCTGGTAACTGCCCTTCATGGTGCCGACCGGCGTCGCGAGTTGGCAGCCGCTGGTGTATTCGAAACTCTGCCCGGGCGCCAGCAAGGGCTGATGACCGACCACGCCGAGGCCGCGCACCTCTTGCACATGGCCTGCAGCATCGGTGATGACCCAGTGCCTGGAAATCAACTGCGCCGGCACGTTGCCGGTGTTGCTGATGGTGACGGTGTAGGCGAAGACATGGCGATCGATCGCCGGATCGGATTGCTCCGTGACATAGTGGGTCGTCACCGCAACCTCAATTTCGTATTTTTTCGCCTCGGCCATGGGCCGGCATTCAACACCAATTTCGGCCGCGGAGCAAGGAACGGCCTTCCGGGAACGCCGCCGATGAACATTCTTGACCATTGCTGCCTATTCCGCGACACTTCGGCTATGCGAGCCAGTTAGCCGCCTTTTCTCCAGCCCGAACCCGCGTCATGACCTGTACCGAACTCAGCACCGCGCCGCCGCGTTTTTACGACAGGCTGCGCAACGCCGGTATCGAGCCCGATGACGGCGAAGAGTTGCGCCTCAACAAGTCGCTGCTGATGCTCGCCACCGGTCTGGTCAGCGTGGCGATCATGGTCTGGGTCACGATCTACTCGATGCTCGGCCCCCAATTTTCGACCACGCTGCCCTTTGCTTTCCAGCTCCTGCTGGCAGGCAACATGGTGTTCTACATCAAGTCGCGGAATTTCGATTTTTTCCGCGTCAGCCAGCTGGGCTTGTTCCTGTTCCTGCCCTTTGTCGCGCAATGGAGCGGCGGCACCATCATTTCCACCAGCGGCGTGGTGCTCTGGGCATTGCTCGCGCCGATCGGCGCCATCCTGTGCATCGGCGTAAGGCAGTCGATCGGCTGGTTCATCGCCTGGGTCGCGTTGACCGCCTTGTCCGCCGTCGTCGATTTCTACCTGGCCGACTCGGTCATTGCGCAACACTCGAACGTGCCGATACGTACCACCCTGGTCTTCTTCGCGCTCAACTTCATCTCGGTGGCAACCATCATCTATCTGCTGCTGCGCTTGTCGATAGCGGAGAAACGCAAGATGCAGGAAAGCCTCGAAGAAGCCCATCAGCAGGTGCGGGCCGCGCAGGAGCGCTCAGAGAAATTGCTCCTCAACATCCTGCCCGGACCCGTCGCAGAACGGCTGAAGAACTCCAACCAGACCATCGCCGACGGTTTTGCCGACGTGACGGTGATGTTTGCCGACATCGTCAACTTCACCCAAGTGGCGGCCAACATGTCGCCGTCGCAGGTATTCGCCATGTTGAACCGGATATTTTCCGCCTTCGACGAACTGGCTGAAGACCATGGCCTGGAAAAGATCAAGACCATAGGCGATGCCTACATGGTGGCCGGCGGACTGAATGAAGAGATCGACGACTATGCCGCTGCCGTCGCCGACATGGCGGTGGCGATGCGCGATCTGCTGCGGCGCGACTTCTCGATCAACGCGTCGCAACTGGAAATCCGCATCGGCATCGGCACCGGCCCGATCGTGGCGGGCGTGCTGGGCAAGAAGAAATTCATCTACGACCTCTGGGGCGACACCGTGAACATCGCCAGCCGCATCACTTCGGAAGGGGTGCCGGGCATGATCCAGTGCGACACCACGACCTACCACCGTCTGGCGGCCAGTTTCGATTTTCACGAGCCGCAAACCATCTATCTCAAGGGTAAGGGCAACATGACGGTGTACCGGCTGATTGGCCGCAAGGGCGCGGCCGACCGCGAGGCCGTTTAGCCAGCCAGCGCCAGCCGAAAGCAGACCCGGCCGACCCGATTCTCGCCCAGTTGCAACTGGTAGCCGGCGGCCTGTGCATAGCGCGCCGCGTGATACAGGCCGATCCCGTAGCCACTCTCCGACGCCACGGGACCGACAAACAGGCTGGCTGCGATGTCTTCCGCCATCGGCGAGCCGTCGTCGCAGACGATCAGTTGGAAACCTGCGTCATTGCGCAGCAACTCAACCTGCACCCGGAGCGCGGGTTCGCGCAAGTGCTTTTCGGCGACATTGCGAATCAGGTTTTCGGCAACGCCGGAAAACACCTCAGCCGGAAGTTCCCCTGTTAGCGGGGTCTCGCTCTTGAAACTTACCCAGTCCAGCGCCACCATGCGCTGCCGGAGATCCTGCCACCATTGCGCGGCCGGCTTCCAGCGGGCGGACGTTATGCTTCGCGGCGCATTGAGTTTAGCCAGGGTCTCGGCCAACCGATTACTGATCGCCGGCAACTGACGCTGCAGCAGCGAGCGGTACTCCGGCGACGACTCGGCGCCCGACTCGGCGCCCGCCGAGCACAGCGTGTTCAGCGATTGCAACAAGTTCTTCACATCGTGCGTGAGCCGTGCTCCGGTCTCGTGAATCGCCTGCATATATGACAACTGTTTCAACGCCAGGGCACGCTGCTTGTCGGCATGAAACTGGGCCAACAACTGCGCCAACAGATTGCAGTGCCATATCAGGGTTGGCGAAAGCGTGTGCAGCGTATAGAGGACCAGAACCATGCCGCCGTGGCTGAACTCCCAGCGGCGGCCATCGGTTACGCCAAAGCGGCCGCTGCTGCCGCCGGCGATCCACTCGCCGCCCCGCACCCAGGGCAGGCGCTGCCCGATTTCGGCGCAAGCCTGCTCGAGAAATGCTTGCGGGTCTTCCTCGCGCAGGGCCAGATTGGCCAGCGCCTGCAGCCATTCCTCGACCGGCAGGCCGATCGACATCAGGTAGCGCGAAAAAAGACCGCCCAGGCCGGAAAAGCCCGAGTGCGGATTCCACGCCAAACCGAGCAGCAGCAGTACCAAACCCATCAGCAGCAGTGCTTGCAGCAAGGCCTCGACATAACCGCTGCCCAACAACAGCATCGCCGCCAGGCTACCCAGCATCAATACCGCCAGGAGCAGGAACACGAACAGGCTATAGACGAAGTCGACCACTTCGCGCGGGTTGCCGGCCTCCTGCCCTTGCGGCAGCAGGGCCATCGCCACCAAGAGCACCGGCAGCCCGAGGTAGCCAAGCGCCAGGATCGGTTGCGGTGGCTTCGCCATTTGCACCGCCAGCGGTGCCGCCATCACCAGCAGCGCAACGACCAGGAAACCGAGCGCCATCAAGTAGAACAGCCGGGGCGCACGGGCGCCGAACAGCAACACCTTGCCGCCGACGATGCCGGCCAGCATCATGATCCACAGGGCGATCATCCAACCCTTGAGGAAAACGCCGACGATCAGTACCACGCCGGCCAGAACAAGCAGCGACGTCATCGACAAGCGCTGCTCGGCGTGAACGAACGGCTGCCAGAGCATGAACAGGCCCAGATGGACGACAAAAAAAGTTCGTCCCAGCAGTGTCTCCGGCTCCTGCCAGAGAACCACATACAAAGCGGCCAGCAAGGCCAGCAGCAATCCGCGCCGCAAAGCGATCAGACGGGCCGACAGGGTCGCGGGAAGCGGAAGAATCGTCACGAAATGGAGGCGGCAGCGAGGACGAAACGCGGAGAGGATCGCCCGATAGTAACCAGATAAGCGCTGGACATATCTGCCAAATAGCTGACGAACCTGTCCAATATTCGACAGATGTCATTCAAGCCAACTTCAACAACTATATGCAGCACATTGAATATCAACATTTATTATTTATGGCACAATAAGTGCTGATTGCACCTTACCAAACTAACAACCCTGCGGGGAGATGATCATGAAAAGCAAACAATCCGGTTTTACCCTGGTCGAAATTGCCATCGTGCTGGTCATTATCGGCCTGCTGCTGGGCGGCGTGCTGAAGGGCCAGGAACTTATCAACAGCGCCAAGGTAAAGAACTTCGCCACTGACTTCCGCAACATCCCACTATTCATCTACGGCTATCAGGACAAGTACAAGGCGCTGCCCGGCGACCATTCCACCGCAGCGACCCTGATCACCGGAGCAATCAACGCATCGACGCCCACAAGTTCCGGCGGCGTAGCCTGCGCCAGCAGCGTCTGTCTGGGCAATGGCGTCATCGATGGCCTGTGGAATTCGACAACAGAAACGGATGAAGTCGTCCGCTTCTGGCAGCACGTCCGCCTTGCCGGATTGGCAGCCGGCCCGACCACCTTGGCGGCTGGCGCAAATGCGGCGGCAGTAACTGATTTCGTTCCCAAGAATGCTGATGGCGGCATCATCGGTATCGAATCGGGGGTAGCTAACGGCACCAACTATATTTCGGGCCTCGCCCCCACTTACTTGGTCTGTTCGCAAGGCATCCTTGGCAAGTTCGCAAAACAGCTCGATATCACGATGGACGATGGCAACACCGCGGCGGGTTCGGTTCGCGTGGTGGCCATGACCCACGTTCGCGGTGGTGCTGCTACCGCCACTGCATCGGTCGACGATTCCACGTCGTATATCGTCTGCATGGGTCTCTAAACCCGACCTGCGTCACTGCCCCAAAGCCCGCTTCGGCGGGCTTTTTCATTGCTACCTGCCGCGCAGCAGCACGTCCTCTCCGGCAGTCACGGCCGCCGCCGTGCCGATCAGCACCACCACATCGCCTTCGATCAGCTCCAGATCCGCTCCGAGCTTGAGCGCGCGCTGCGAACGACGGCGGATCGCCGTAACCTCAGCGCCGACTCTTGCCAGATCGATCTCGCCGACCCGGCGCCCGATGGCCCAGGTGGCGGGCGTCAGGGTCACCGCATGCAGGCGCGGCTGGTCGGCGTCGGCCAGATGCGCCCCGGCATCGGTGGCGCCGTGAAAGAAGCCGCGCAGCAAGGCATAGTGCTGCTCGCGCATCTCACGCAGACGCTTGATCACCTTGTGCATTGGGATGCCGGACAGGGCCAACGCATGAGTGGCCAGCATCACGCTCGATTCGAGAGCCTCCGGCACGACTTCCGCGGCGCCGGCGGCGTAGAGCTTTTCAACGTCGTCCTGCTCTCTCGCCCGCGACACGATGGCGACGTCCGGACGCAGCTCGCGGACGCGATGGATCACCCGCAACGCGGCGCCGATATCGGCAAAGGTGATGATCACCACGCTGGCCCGCGAAAGGCCGGCCGCCAGCAACGTTTCCTTTTTCGCCGCATCGCCATACGAGACCGCTTCGGCCGCCACGCTGGCTTCGCGCACCCGCTCCGGATCGAGATCGAGCGCCATGAAGGAAACCCCTTCGACTTCAAGAAAGCGTGCCAGATGCTGGCCGGTGCGGCCGTAACCGCAAAGGATCGCATGCTTGTCCGAGGCCAGCGACTGCGCCGCCAGTTGCGTCAATTGCATCGAGCGCAGCAGCCATTCCGAAGCGACGAAGCGAAACACCAGCCGATCCGAGAAATGCACGATCAGCGGCGCCAGCATGAGCGAGAGCACCAGCGCCGCCAGCACCGGCTGCAACGTCCCGGCGTCGAGCAAATTCACGTCGCCGGCGCGCGCGAGGACGACAAAACCGAATTCGCCACCGGCGCACAGCCACAGGCCGCTGCGCAGGGCGGTTCCCGGCGAACTGCCGAGCATCCGGGAAATGGTGCCGACGATGACCAGCTTGAGCGCCACCAGCGCCGTCAGTATGGCGAGCACCAGCGGCCATTGACCGATGATCTGCGGCACATTCAGGCGCATGCCGATGGCGACGAAAAACAGGCCCAGCAGCACGTCGCGAAAAGGCTTGATGTCCTCTTCCACCTGATAGCGGTATTCGGTTTCGCCGATCAGCATGCCCGCCGTGAAGGCGCCCAGCGCCAGCGACAGGCCGGCCAACTCGGTCAGCCAGGCCAAACCGAGGGTGATCAGCAGCACATTGAGCATGAACAGTTCGCCGGACTTTCTGCGCGCCACCAGGTAGAACCAGGCCGACAGGGCGCGCTGGCCGATGAACAGCACCAGCGCCAGCAGTATGGCGGCCTTGAGGCCGGCCAGTACCAGGGCTTCGGCCATCGCTTCCAGGGGTTGCGACAGCGCCGGGATCAACACCAGCAGCGGCACCACGGCGATATCCTGAAACAGCAGTACTCCGATCACCTCGCGCCCATGCGGCGCATCGAGTTCGCCGCGTTCGGTGAGCAGCTTGGACAATATGGCTGTCGATGACATCGCCAACGCGCCGCCCAGGGCGACTCCTGCCAACCAGGGAATACCCGCGAAGCGGGCGAGCAAAGTCGCTGCCAATACAGTCGCCAGCACCTGCAACAGGCCCAGCCCGAAAACAATGCGCTTCATGCTGTACAGCCTGGCCAGGGAAAACTCGAGGCCAATGCTGAACATCAGGAACACCACGCCGAATTCGGCCAGATGCCGCGTCTGCTCGGTATCCGGCACCCAACCCGCGGCATGCGGCCCCAAGGCTGCACCGACCAGCAGGTAAGCCATGATCGGCGGCAGGCCGAGCGTACGGAAAATGACAACTGCGACGACGGCGGCGGCGAGCAGCAACAGGATGAGTGGCAAGGTATCGGTCATTGAGCTGGCGAGATGGGGAGGAATGTGCCGGGCGCGGTTGCTATAATTTGGCTCCATCATAAACGCCAGCCCCCGATGAACCAAGCCAAGAGCCCATCCGATTTTTCGTCCATGGTTCGCGCCCATGACGAGGATCGGGCCGTGGTCATGGGCCGCCAGGTGCTGGAAATCGAGGCCGCGGCCGTCGCCGCGCTGGCCCGGCGGCTGGGGCAGGAATTTCGCGCCGCCGTGGCGCTGATACTCGAAAGCCGCGGCCGCGTGGTGGTCAGCGGCATCGGCAAATCCGGCCACATCGCACGCAAGCTCGCCGCCACCTTTGCCAGTACCGGAACGCCCGCTTACTTCGTCCATGCCGCCGAAGCTGTGCATGGCGATCTGGGCATGATCACCCGTGACGACGTCTTGATCGCCATTTCCAATTCCGGCGAAAACGACGAGTTGATGACCATCGTGCCGCTGGTGAAACGGCTGGGCGGCAAGCTGATCGCCATCACCGGCAACGAAAAATCCTCGCTGGCGCAGGAAGCCGACGTCCATCTCGATGCCCGTGTCGATCAGGAGGCCTGTCCGCTGAATCTGGCACCGACCGCCAGCACCACGGCGGCACTCGCCCTGGGTGACGCGCTCGCGGTCGCCCTGCTCGACGCCCGCGGTTTCGGCGCGGAGGATTTTGCCCGTTCCCATCCCGGCGGCGCCCTGGGCCGCAAGTTGCTCACCCATGTCGGCGATGTCATGCGCAGCGACGTGCCGACGCTGGCCGAAGACGTCCCGGTTCCCGCCGCCCTAGCGGCCATGACGCGTGGCGGCATGGGCATGGCCGTGGTGCTCGATGTGGCATCGAAGATCACCGGCATATTCACCGACGGCGACCTGCGTCGCGCCATGGAGCGCTTTGGCGATCTGCGTACGACGCCGGTGGCCGAGGTCATGACCCGCCATCCGCGCAGCATCGGCGTGCGCCGTCTTGCCGTGGAGGCGGTAGAGATGATGGAAGCCAACAAGATCAACCAGCTGCTGGTGAAGGACGAAGCCGGCGCGTTGTGCGGGGCGCTCAACATGCACGACCTGTTCCGGGCGAAAGTGGTCTGATGGCCAAGCTCGCGACCGCAGCGCAGACCACGGCAGCACGCAAGGCAGCCGGTGTGGTCCTGATGGGATTCGACGTGGACGGGGTGCTCACCGACGGCACGCTCTACTTCACCTCGCAGGGCGACGAGATGAAAGCCTTTTCCAGCCTCGACGGCCATGGCCTGAAAATGTTGCAGCGGGCCGGCATCGAGGTGGTGATCATCAGCGGGCGCAGTTCGCGCGCGCTTGAAATGCGCGCGAGGAATCTCGGCATCGCGGCGCTGCACATGGGAGTCGAGGACAAACGCGCGCTGCTCGACAAAATCGCGGCGCAGCGCGGAATCGCGCACGCGCAAGCCGGATACATGGGCGACGATGTGGTCGATCTGCCCATCCTGCGCGCCTGCGGTTTTTCCGCCACGGTGGCGGATGGACACCCGGAAGTGCTCGCCCGCGTCGATTACGTCGCAACCAAGGGCGGCGGGCGCGGTGCCGTGCGCGAGGTCTGCGACCTGATCATCCGCGCCCAGGGAAAGTGGGACGCGGCCATGGCGGAATACCTGGCATGAAGGATCGCGCCGCCTCGATGTTTCCACTGGTCATGCTGGTACTGCTGGCCGCGCTGACGTTCTGGCTCAATCGGGTGGTCCAGGGCGACAATCCCAAGGGGCCGCAGCGACACGATGCAGACTATTGGGTCGAGCATTTCGAAGTGCGGCGCTTCGACCCGGAGGGCAAGCTGCAGCACACCCTCGTTGCCGAAAAGCTGCTGCACTATCCCGACGACGATACGACTGTCGTCACCGCGCCACACCTCACCTATCATCAGCAACCGCCCTCCGAAATTTCGGCCCGCACGGCCTACATCGGCCGCGACGGCAAGGAAGTCGACCTCGTCGACGACGTTCGCGTGGTGCGTCACAGCGTGTCGGGCGATACGCCGCCCACGGTACTGGCGACACGAACACTGAAAGTGTTTCCCGACGACGAAAAGGGAAGCACCAATGATGCGGTGGTCATTACCCAGGGCAAGAGCGTGATGAACGGCAGCGGGCTCGACATCGACAACAGATCCGGCATCACGGTCCTGCGCGGCCGCGTTACCGGCACCCTCTATCGCAACCGGACCGGAACACCATGAAACCTTCTCTTCGCTTCGCAGTCATTGCCGGCCTTGCCGGCGCCTTGCTTGCCGCCACCGCGGCAAGGGCGGAAAAAGCCGACCGCGACAAGCCGGTCAATATCGAAGCCGACCGGGTCTCGGTCGATGACGTAAAGAGAGTCCAGATATTCGAAGGCAACGTGCAACTGGTCAAAGGCACGCTGGTAATCCGCGCCGAGCGCATCGTGGTTACCCAGGACGACGACGGCTACCAGCGCGGCGTCGCCACCGGCAGCGCCGGCGTGCCGCCGCGCTTCCGGCAAAAGCGAGAAGCCCAGGACGAATACATCGAGGGCGAGGCGGAGCGCATAGAGCACGATGCCAAGGCCGAAAAGACCGAGTTCTTCAACCGCGCCAGGGTCAAGAGCGGACTCGACGAGGTCCGCGGCCAGTTCATTTCCTATGATGCCAGGACCGAGAACTACTTCGTCACCAGCGGTCCCAACGGCACTCGCGCCCAGCCCGGCAGCGGCGAGCGGGTGCGCGCCGTGATCCAGCCCAAGAACAAGGAGTCCGGCGCGGCAGCCTTGGCGCAACCCGCCGCCATCGTTCCGGTGCTGAAGGGCGCCGAGAGCATTGCCCCACAACGTCAGGAGACTGCGCAGTGAACTACGAAAACATCATCGTCGAGACCCGCAACAAGGTGGGTCTCATCACGCTCAACCGGCCCAAGGCCCTCAACGCCCTCAACGACAGCCTGATCGATGAAATCGGCGCTGCATTCGACGGCTTCGAGGCCGACGAGAAAATCGGCTGCATCGTCCTTACCGGTTCGGAGAAGGCCTTCGCCGCCGGTGCCGACATCGGCGCCATGGCGGCCTGGGACTTCATGGACGTCTACAAGGCCAATTACATCAGCCGCAACTGGGACCGCATCGCCCGCTGCCGCAAACCCATCATCGCCGCCGTGGCCGGTTTCGCCCTGGGCGGAGGCTGCGAACTGGCCATGATGTGCGACATGATCTACGCCGCCGACACGGCAAAGTTCGGCCAGCCCGAGATCAAGCTGGGCATCCTCCCCGGCGCCGGCGGCACCCAGCGGCTGCCGCGCGCCGTGAGCAAGGCCAAGGCCATGGACATGTGTCTCACCGCCCGCTTCATCGATGCCCAGGAAGCCGAGCGCGCCGGACTGGTGGCACGCGTCATCGCCGCCGACAAACTGATCGAAGAAACCCTGGCTGCCGCGGAAACCATCGCCGGCTTCTCCTTGCCGGTGGTGATGATGATCAAGGAATCGGTCAATCGCGCCTATGAATCCAGCCTGCAGGAGGGCCTGTTGTTCGAGCGCCGCAGCTTCCATTCGGCCTTTGCCCTGGCCGACCAGAAGGAAGGCATGGTCGCCTTTGTCGAGAAGCGAAAGCCGCTGTTCCGCGACTGCTGAACGCGCTTTTGCATCGCACCATCAAAGGCCCTAATGGGCCTTTTTTGTTTTCCCAACCTATTGTTTAAGTTTGATTAAAACCCCTGAAAAAATATTTGTTGCATTGCACCAAAAAAGTCTTGACAGGGAGTTTTCCACCCTTATAATGGGAACCATGATGCACTGCAACATCGCCCCGGCGACATGGGGTGAGCGATACAAATCCGGCATCCGCCAATTTTGCTTCGATACCTAATTCAGGAGATCACCATGAACGCCACCACCGAACAATTCGCCAGCGCCAACAAAGCCACCGTAGAAACTCTGCTGACCGTTGCCAACACGGCTTTCGCCAGCGCCGAGCGCCTTGCCGCACTCAACCTCAACACCGCCCGCGCCATCCTCGAAGACAGCGTCGCCAACGCCAAGGCCCTGCTCGCCGTCAAGGACGTGCAGCAACTGATCGCCATGCAGACCACGCTGGCCCAGCCCGCCGTTGAAAAGGCCGTCGCCTACTCGCGCAGCGTGTATGAAATCGCCACCCAGACTCAGGAAGAACTGTCGAAAGTTGTCGAGGGTCAATTTTCCGAACTCAACAAGAATGTAACTTCTGCACTCGACAAGGCTGTCAAGAACGCCCCGGCCGGTTCCGATGTCGCTGTGGCTGCCGTGAAGTCGGCGATCGCCGCCGCCAACTCGGCCTACGACAGCATGACCAAGGCTGCCAAGCAAGTCGCCGAAATCGCTGAAGCCAATGTCGCCGCCGCCACCACCGCGACCGTCAAGGCTGTCGGCACCGGCGCCGCCACGAAGGCCAAGAAAGCCGCCTAAGCGACTTTCCAACGTCTCCTCCTCCGGCCCTGCAAAGGGGCTGGTTTCAGACCCGATGCCCAACAGCATCGGGTCTTTTTTATTGCCGGCGCGCGAAGCGCAATTGACTGCCCCCGAAGGGGAACCCCAGTCACGCAAAGCGAGGCAGGCAAGGCCCCGTCGCGGAGGGACGGACGGTATCCAGGTGATCGCCTGCCCGCGAAGCGGAATTGACTGCCCCCGAAGGGGAACCCCGGTCACGCAAAGCGAGGCGGGCAAAGCCCCGTCCACTCGAGCGCGGACGGTGTCGAAAGTCGGCGCTGGCGCAACGCCGACTACAAGGCGCGCAGGCGTTCGCCGGCCGCGGCCAGCGTGGCTTCATTCTTGGCAAAGCAGAAGCGGATCACGCGCTGGTCGTCGCCATCGGGATTGAAGACCGAAACCGGGATTGCGGCGACCCCATGTTCCCGGGTCAGGCGCTGGACAAAACCCGTATCGGGTTCGTCGCTGATTGCGGCATAAGTCGCCAACTGGAAATACGTGCCGGCGCAGGGCAGCAGGACGAAGCGCGACTCCACCAACTGCGCGCGGAAGAAATCGCGCTTGGCCTGGTAGAAGCTCGCCAGGTTGTCTGCGAACTCCGGCTGCTCGCGCATGAAATCAGCCAGCGCAAGCTGCGACGGATGATGCACGGTGAATACGATGAACTGGTGCGCCTTGCGAAATTCGCCCATCAAGGCCCGTGGTGCCAAACAGTAGGCGACCTTCCAGCCGGTGACGTGATAGGTCTTGCCGAAGCTCGACACGACGAAGCTGCGTTCGCGCAGGCCGGGATAGCGCGTCACGCTCTCGTGGCGCGGCATGCCGCTGCCGCCACCGGACTGATCGAACACGACATGTTCGTAGACCTCGTCGCTGACCACCACGATCTTCGTGTCGCGCACCAGGGTTTCCAGCATCGCCATGTCTTCCGCCGACCACACCGAAGCGCTCGGGTTGTGCGGCGAATTGATGATGACCATGCGCGTGCGCGGGGTGATCAGCGCGCGCACTTCGTCCCAATCGGGCTTGAATTCGGGAAAACGCAGGTGGGCGAACACCGCGTGGCCGCCATTCAGCTCGATGCCAGGAACATAGGAATCGTACACCGGGGCGAACACGATCACCTCGTCGCCGGGCCGGACGCAAGCCGCGATCGCGGTATAGATCGCCTGGGTCGCCCCAGCCGTCACCGTCACTTCGCTTTCCGGGTCGTAGCTGGCGAGATACAGCCGCGCCACCTTTTCCGCAATGGCCTCGCGCAACGAAGACACGCCGGCCATCGGCGGATACTGGTTGGCGCCGGCCGCCATGTGCTGCGCGACCCGCTCCAGCAGTCGCGGCGACGGCGAAAAGTCGGGGAAGCCCTGCGAAAGATTGATTGCCCCATGGTCCGCGGCAAGGCGCGACATGACCGTGAATATCGTGGTGCCGACATTCGGCAGGCGGGAAGGAAGATACAGCGTCATGACGGCCAAGCGGCAGAAGTCAGGGGCATCGCCCCGTCCTCCATCCTGTGCCTCAATTCAGACCGAGCAATTCCACCTCGAACACCAGGGTCGCATTCGGCGGAATCACCCCGCCCGCACCGCGCGCGCCGTAACCCAGTGCCGGCGGAATGGTCAGTTTGCGCGTACCGCCGATCTTCATGCCCTGCACGCCTTCGTCCCATCCGGCGATCACCTGCCGGCCGCCGAGCGAAAACTCGAAGGGTTCGTTGCGATCCTTGCTCGAATCGAACTTGGACCCATCGGTGAGCCAGCCCGTGTAATGCACCGAAACCATCTGCCCGGCAGAGGCTTCCGCGCCGTCGCCGACGACCAGTTCTTCGATGACAAGGCCGCTGGCCGTGGTGATCTGACTCATTGCGATGCTCCAGAATGTTGATTGACGAAGGTTTTCATTATGCCTCAGAGCCTGGCCCGAGCAAGGGCCGAAAGATACCGTCGACGCTGGCGGGCGGCAACGGACGCGAGAACAGATAGCCCTGGAAATTTTCGCAGCCGAGCCCGAGCAGGACGTCGAGTTGCTCGGATGTTTCCACGCCCTCGGCCAGCGTGGCAAGGCCCAGACTCCTGGCCAGGCCGATTATCGCCGTGACGATGGCCGCATCCTCCGGATCGACGGTGAGATCGCGGACAAAGCTCTGGTCGACCTTCAGTTTATGCACCGGGAAGCGCTTGAGGTAGCTCAGGCTCGAATACCCGGTGCCGAAATCGTCGATCGCCAGGCGCACCCCCATGGCGGCGATTTCCTGGAGCTTGGCCTGGGTTTCCTCGATGTCATGCATCAGGGTCGACTCGGTGATTTCCAGCTCCAGCAGCCGGGCCGGCTGCCCGGTATCGACCAGTATCCGGCGCAGGATGTCGACCAGGTTCTTCTGACGGAACTGGCGCGGCGACAGGTTGACCGAGACCGGCAGCAGCGGCCTGCCCTCCTGCTGCCAGACCCGGTTCTGCCGCAAGGCCTCGGCCAGCACCCATTCGCCAATCGGCATGATCAGCCCGGTTTCCTCCGCGATCGGGATGAACTCGCCCGGCGCGATCAGGCCATGGTCCGGATCGTTCCAGCGCACCAGCGCTTCCATGCCGCAAACGGCGCGGCGCGGCCAGTCGATCAGGGGCTGGTAATGCAGCAGCAGTTGTCCCTTCTCGATGGCCTGGCGCAGGCGGTTCTCCACCGAAAAGAAGTGCGAGGCCTGCTCGTTCATCTTCTGCGCGAAGAACTGGAAATTGTTCCGGCCAGCCGCCTTGGCGTGATACATGGCCGTGTCGGCATTCTTCATGAGGCCGAAGACCTCGTTGCCGTCGTCGGGGTAGATGCTGATGCCGATCGACGGCGTGACGCGCAACTCATGGCTGTCGATAACCACCGACGCCGCCAGGGCGTTGAGAATCTTTTCCGCCACCTGCACGGCATCGTCGGGCGAGGACATTTCATGCAATACGACTACAAACTCGTCGCCGCCTAAACGCGACACGGTATCGACCGCACGCACCACGCCGGTCAGGCGCGCCGCCACATGCTTCAGCAGTTCGTCGCCAATCGCGTGGCCCAGGGTGTCGTTGACGCTCTTGAACCGATCGAGATCGAGAAACATCACCGCAACGCGATGTTGTCCGCGCTGGGCCTGCGCCAGCGCCTGCTGCAGCCGGTCGTGCAGCAGGGTGCGGTTGGGCAGCCCGGTCAGGCTGTCGTGGTGGGCGATATGCCAGATGCGCTGCTCGGCCTGCATCCGCTCGAACACCTCTTCCTGCAACTGTGTGTTGGCGCTGGCCAGTTCGGCGGTACGCTCGACCACGCGCTTTTCCAGTTCGTCGTGGGCGCGCAGCAAAGCCTCCTCCGCCTGGTGGCGTTCGGTGACATCCTCGAAAATCCAGGTCAGGTCGATGCTCTCGGATTGGTTGGCCACCCGGCGCCCGGTGGCGCGTACCCAGAACGCATGGCCGTCCTTGTGCCGCACGCGGTTCTCGCCGACGTAGGTTTCGCCGGCCATGATCACCGGCATGATCACCGCGCCGTGGCGCTGGTAATCGTCCTCGCTCAGGTAGAACACGCGGGTCGAGCGGCCCGCCAGTTCCTCCGGCTGGTAGCCGAAAATCTCTGCCAGCCGGCGGTTGCAGCGCTGCACCATGCGGTCCCGCGCGAACAGGATGCCCACCGCCGCATTGTCAAAGATCATCTGCTGCTCGTCGAAGGCTTGGCGCGCCCTATCCTCCGCCTCGCGCGTCGCGGTGAAATCCTCGGCCAGCCAGACCGATCCGGCCTGCGGCTGCGCCGGATCGAAGGCGCTGCCGCTGACGCGTAGCCAGACCTGCTTGCCATCGCGGCGCAGGAACAACTGCTCGCGACGATGCACGGCGCCCGCGGCAAACTCGGCATAGACCTGTTCGCCAATACGCTGGAATTCCTCGTCGCTGTTGAACAGCCGCCGCGACGACTGACCCACCAGGGACCCCGCCGGCAAATCGAAGATCTCCTCAAAGCGCCGGTTGCAGCGCACGAAGGCGCGGTTGCGGACCACCGCGATGCCGACCGAGGCGGTATCGAAAATGGTCGACAGTTCGCGCGTGCTGCGTTCGAGTGCATCGAGCATCATGCGGTCTTCGCCGATGTCCTCGATCATCCACAAGGTGCCGTCCCGGGGACGCTGGGGATCGACCGCCTTGGCCGAAACGCGGCACCAGAACAGGCTGCCGTCCTTGCGCTTGAGTTGGGTCTCGGTGCGAAACGAACGGCCGGCGGCCAGCACCGGTCCGGCCTCGCGCCCCAAGGCGGAATAGGCCTCCTGATCCGGATAGAGAATCAGCGCCGACTGGTCGATGAATTCGTCCAGCGTATAACCGAACATCTCCGCGCACAGGCGGTTGGCCTGGATCAGCCGGCGCTGGTGGGCAAACAGGATGCCGATCGTGGCGTTCTCGAATATCGCATTGAGTTCGAGTACGGCCTTCTTCGGCGCCAGGACCGGCGGACTGCCGCTCATCCTTGCGGGTCCGCTTCGGCGCCGGCTGCCAGCACGCGCAGCAGCGCGGACGTGTCATGCCGCGCCCAGCCCTGGCTCATCAACGCGTTCAACTGCTGCCCCACCGCAGCCGATACGGGCAAAGGCACGCCGAGCCGGGTCGCCTCGTCCATCAATAGCGCATAGTCCTTCTGGTGCAACCGCGCCTCGACGCCCGGCGCGTAGTTTTGCTGCACCATGCGGCCGCCGAACACGTCCAGTACCCGCGAGCCGGCCGAGCCGCCGAGCATGGCGGTGCGCACCCTGGCGAAGTCGACGCCCGACGCCCGCGCCAGACGCGCCGCTTCGGCCGCCGCCTCGATCGCGGCGACCATCACCATCTGGTTGCAGGCCTTGACCACCTGTCCGGCTCCGGCGTCGCCCGCATGCACGATGGTCTTGCCCAGCACCGAAAAGATCGGTTGGAGGCGTGTCGCCAGCGCCGACTTACCACCCCACATGATGGCCAGGGAGGCGTTCCGCGCGCCGCCACTGCCACCCGATACCGGCGCATCGACGAAGTCGACACCCTGCGCCGCATACCTCGCCGTCAGGTGGCGCGCGGCGGATGGCGCGATGGTGGAAAAATCGACGTGCAGGCCGGCTTGCGCAAAACCCTGCGCCAGGCCTTGCGAACCAAAGGCCAGGTCTTCCACGTCGGCGCTGCCGGTGACATTGGTGCAGACAACCTCGGCGCGGCCCGCAACATCGGCTGGCGTGGCGCACCATGTCGCGCCCAGCGCCAGCAACGCCGCCGCCGACTCGGGCCGCCGCGACCAGACCGCAAGCGAATGTCCCGCGCGCAGCAAATGTTCCGCCATCGGGCGACCCATGGCGCCGAAGCCGATAAAGCCGAGCTGCAAGTCGGCTACTCCGGCGTACTCATCTTCTCAAGCAGCTTCAGCGCGGCAATCGAATCGTTCTCGCCCATGCCGCTGCCGACGATGGCGTTGAAAATCTGCGCCGTCGCCGCCGCCGAGGGCAGCATCAGGCCCAGGCGGTGCGCCTCTTCCATGACGATGCGCAAGTCCTTCTGGTGCATCCAGGCCTTGAAGCCGGGCTTGAAATTGCGGTCGAGCATGCGTTGGCCGTGGTTCTCAAGAATCTTCGAGTAGGCGAAGCCGCCCAGCAGGGCCTCGCGCACCTTGCCCGGATCGACGCCACTCTTCGCTGCAAAGTTGAAGGCCTCGGCGACCGCCAGCACGCCGACGCCGGTGAGGATCTGGTTGCAGGCCTTGGCTACCTGGCCGGCGCCCGAGTCGCCGATCAGCGTCACCGACTTGCCCATCTTTTCCAGCAAGGGTTTCACCTTCTCGAAGGCCGCCGGCTTGCCGCCGACCATCACCGTCAGCGCCGCATTGATGGCGCCGGTTTCGCCGCCCGATACGGGAGCGTCGACGAACTCGATGCCTTTTTCCGCCAAACGCTGGCCGATGGTGCGTGCCGCATTCGGGTTGATGGTGGACATGTCCACCACGACCAGCCCCGGCTTGCCGCCCGCCGCCAGGCCATCCTCGCCGAGGCAGACCCGCTCGACATCAGGCGCGTCGGCGACCATCACGATCACCACCTCGGCGTGCTTCGCCACCTCGGCCGGGCTGGCGTGGGTTTTTGCATTGACCGCCGCAAAGGGTGCCAGCGACTCGGGCCGGCGCGCCCACAGATGCAGACTGTGACCGGCCTTTTCCAGGTGCAGGGCCATCGGGCGCCCCATCAGACCAAGACCGATAAATCCAACGTTCATATTTTTCTCCTCCAGTTTGAACCGCTGCCTTTCTTCAGGCGCCGATCGCCTTGAGGATCAGCGGCACCAACGGCTCCGGCAGCTTGATGCCGCCGCCGGTGGCAAACGCATGGGCGCGATCCGACATTTTTTTCCATGTCTTGCGGATGATGTCCAGCCACTTTTCTTCGCTGTATTCGGCATGCTGGCCGGCGAAACCAAGCATGTAGTGCTCGATGAACACCAGGTCCGTCACATCTTCCATCATCTGCGTGTCGGGATTGACCTTGAGCCCGCGCTTGCCGACGGCAGCCTTGACCTTGTCGATCATGACGTCTTCGTAGCCGGCATGCCGCATCAATGCGCCGGCCGTCTCGGCGTGGAATTTGTACAGCCCGGTGCGCCAGGCGAAGTAGCCCTCTTTGGTCATCGCGTAGTTGCTGCGCGGCACCGTCCAGCGCTGGATGTGCTGGGCGCGCACCGCGAGCTGTGCCACTTCGCTGGCGTCCGGCGCATAGCGGCCGATCATCTCGGTCATCCTTTGCGCATAGAGCAGCTCCTTGGGCTGCCCCTCGTCCTGGTTCGGGTCTTCGGCGTTGGCAGCATCGAACAGGGCGATGGCGCGCTCGAAGCGTTGCTGGTTTTCAATGGTCATAATGTCCTCACGAACGGTAATCGGCGTTGATCTTGACGTAATCATAGGAGAAATCGCAGGTCCACACCGTGGCGTGCGCCGCGCCCCGGCCGAGGTCCACGCGCACGGTGATTTCAGCGTCCTGCATGATGCGCGCGCCGTCGTCCTCCAGGTAGGACGAAGCACGGCCGCCATTCTCGGAAACCAGCACCTCCTTGCCGCCGGCGCCGAGCCAGACGCGCACGCCCGCGGCATCGAGATCCTCGATACCGGCGTAGCCGATGGCGGCCAGGATGCGGCCGAGGTTGGGATCGGAAGCGAAGAACGCCGTCTTCACCAGCGGCGAGTGACCGATGGCATAGGCCACCTTGCGGCATTCATCCACCGTGGCGCCGCCGCCGACTTTCACGGTGATGAACTTGGTAGCGCCCTCGCCGTCGCGCACGATGGCCTGCGCCAGTTCCTGCGCCACGCCGATTACGGCGTGGCGCAGCGCCGGCCAGTGTGGTGACGACTCGCTGTCGATCATGCAGCCCGCGGCGCCGGTGGCGATGACGACGAAGGAATCGTTGGTCGAGGTGTCGCCATCGACGGTGATGCAGTTGAACGAGGTATCCGCCGCATCCTTCGCCAGCTTCTGCAGCAAGGCAGGAGCGATGCCGGCATCGGTGGCGACGAAGCCGAGCATGGTCGCCATGTTGGGACGGATCATGCCGGCGCCCTTGCTGATGCCGGTGACCGTAAATTGGCAGTCGGCGCCGGCAACACGGCGGCTGGCGGCCTTGGCCACGGTATCGGTGGTCATGATGGCGTGTGCCGCGGCATGCCAGTGGTCGGCGGCGAGATCGGCCTGCGCTGCCGGCAGGCCGGCGATCAGGCGATCGACCGGCAGGTGTTCGAGGATCACGCCAGTCGAAAACGGCAGCACTTCGTCGGCCGCACAGTCCAGCAATTTCGCCACCGCATCACAGGTTTCGCGCGCGGCGCGCATGCCCAGCTCGCCGGTGGCGGCATTGGCGATGCCGGTGTTGATCACCAGCGCGCGAATGCTGCTGTCGCTGGCCAGATGTTCGCGGCACAGGGTGACCGGCGCCGCGCAGCAGCGGTTCTGGGTGAACACCCCGGCGGCGCGGCTGCCGGGGGCGAACTCGATCAGCGTCAGGTCGCGTCTGTCCTTCTTGCGGATACCGGCCTCCACCGTGCCGAGCCGAACGCCGGCGACGGGAAACAGGGCTTCGGGAGCGGGGGTGGTGTAGTTGACGGGCATGGCTTTCCTAATGGCGGGAGTGAACGGCTTCTTTTCGAAGCCTGAAGTTTATCCGTGAAAACCATTTATTCCGGAGCAGGCCGGAACTCCGGACTTGCTTACTGGGTGGCGTTGACCCAGTTCTCCACCACGAGGCCGGGATAATCCTTGAAGTCCGCTTCGTTGTTGGTAACAAGGGTGGCGCCACTACTCACGGCGTGGGCGGCAATGAGGCGGTCGAAGGCGTCGCGGCTGCGCTCGCGCACAGCCGCCCGAAGCACGCCATAGCTCACGGCGGCAGCTTCATCGAAAGGCAGTACAGGAATGCTTCGCGTGAGCAAACCCAACACATGCTCGTTGTGGGCACGGTTGACGGTCTGCATTTCCAGGCCCGCTCGCAACTCGGCATGGGTGACGACCGACATGACCGCCTCGCCTTGGAGCAAGCCCTCCAGGCGACGCAATACCGGGGCGGGATGGCGCTTCATGATGTAGATGCAGATGTTGGTGTCGAGCATGTAGCGCACGCTTTATTCCTTGCTTTCCGCGCTTGTCACGTTGTCGAGGGCGCTCCAGTCCCGCTCTCGCTCTTCGTGGAATTCCCGACCTTCGGCCATGAAATCAGGGCTGAACATGGCAAAAATTTCCCCGATGCCAGCCAGTGTCTGTTGCGCCACGGGCCGTACCACCAGGGTATTGCCCACGCGCTCGATCTCGACTTCCTGCGATGCCTCGACGATGGCCAATTCCTTGGGAATACGCACCGCCAGCGAATTGCCGCTCTTGAATACTCGGGTCAGCATGATGCTCTCCTTTTCGGAATGTATATACAGGATATACCAGGCCTGGGGATCGTTCAAGCGTAGCGTGTTGAAGTGTGGATCTGGCTGCGTTCCAGATCCGGTGCTTGACGCTCCGCGCTGCTGGAACCGCTAAAAAAATCGCGCCATCCGGCAGCAGGTCAAGGGAACGGCGGACGATCACGGCGAATTGATGCCGGCTCCATGGGGTATGCTTGCGGCAACTCATTCACTCCAAGCGCATGGGTTTGTAAAACGCAGCATTTACGGCAGGAACGCTTACAAAATTCAGGAGACAAGCATGGCCGCAATCGAACCGGCTTTGATCGAGAAGTTGCAAAAGCTGCCGCCGCAGCGCCTGGCGGAGGTCAAGGATTTCGTCGAGTTTCTCGCCGCACGCGAGGAACGCGCCGCCGCTGGCGCGCGCCTGGGCGAATCGCTGGCACGGCTCGATGCCTTGAATTTACCACCGCTGTCGGATGAGGAAATCGCGGCGGAGATTCAGGCGGCGCGCCAGGACCGCACCGCCCGGCGCGCCTGACCGTGCGGGTGGTACTGGATACGAATACGCTGGTGTCGGGAGTGATCTCGCCGGGCGGCCCTCCGCGCCGCCTGCTCGCCGGCGCCAGAACGCAGGCGTTCGAGCTGTGCAGCAGCGCGACGCTGCTGGCGGAACTGCTCGATGTGCTATCGCGCGAGAAGTTCGCCACCCGCCTGGGACAAGCCGGCTTGACGCCGCAGGGCATCGTCGGCGAGTTGCGGCGCCTGGCCACCATGGCTGCGCCCCAAGTGGTGCCGCGCGTGATCGAGCACGATGCCGACGACGATCATATGCTCGCGTGCGCCTTGGCGGCCAATGCGGAGCTGATCGTCTCCGGCGACAAACACCTGCTCGGATTGGGTGGCCAATACGAAGGCATACGGATCGTTGCGCCGGCCGAGGCCATAGCGTTGATCGGCGGCTAGACGCGGGAAGAATAGCGAGGTTTTGCGGGCTGCCTGGGGGAGCTGCTCCGGAATACCCACTGATCTCACTGGGATATTGCCGCAAGAATCGGCGATGGCAATACGGCGATTCGCGCCATCTTAGAAATCGAGGTGATCGCTGACCCCAAATCGATCTCTACTTGGGCTTGGTCACGAGAGTCGATTTTCAACAAAATGCAGGTGTCGATCATGCGCACCATATACATATTTTTCGGCCTGCATAACCATGGATTCGTTGATCAACTCGGCGATAGATTTAATGCCGCGTGCCATCACGCGCTCAAACGTACTCTGCGACCGGGTAGCAATAAAGACAAATCGGGGTGACAAAGGCAGTGCGATGAGGCATCTGTCATCCATCACGCCATGCGACATATACACCGGGCGGTCGCAGGTCGGCAGGTCAGGAAAACTGTCCGCAATGTCTATTGTCCACCAGTGCATACGAATGATGGCGTCGACGATGGGCGGGTGCGTGATGATGCCGGGCAGTAGCTGTTTGCCGAAGTTGTTCAATATCTTTGGAGCATTTTGCTCCACCCACTCGACCAAGGTCGGCGGGTCATCTACACCTCGAATCGCCTCATATTCCCCTGGATCAGTAAGGAGGGATTGGCGAAGCTCATGATCGGCTTGGCTGGTGATGTGCTCAACCTTCCCGGGATTGCGCGCATGCAACGACACCACAAAGCGAGTCCAAGCCTGGCGATGTTCTGGAGTGAGCTTTGAATTGTCGCCCTTGATCAAGGTATCGAGAGCGTGTGCAGCCGGGTCATCGACGACTCGCGCCATGAATTTCTTTTCAATGGTGTTCTGTACGTCCAGCGCATACCCTTCAAGTCGATAAAGACCGCGCTCATAGCCAGTCTCTTTCGGTGCTATCGGGCTAGCCACGACAGCCCGATAGGGGCGGTAGTAACGGATTACCCTGCCATCCAGCCGCGACCACCGGCTCAGATAGAAAACTGGTAGGTAGTGATGTTTATCCGGCTCGCTCATGTTCGATAGATTTGACGGGGTCACGTCCGACGTGCAACGAGTTGCTGAAAATGCTCAAAGCTTCGAAATGACTTGAACGTAAACAGTTCGACAGAGCACCTTTATCCGAGGCGCCGACGCCACCCGTTACCGAGGTTGCTCGGCAAGCAATACGGCGTATGGCAAAAGTCGGCTCTGGCGACACGGCGGCAATTCATCGCACCGATTGCATCGATGACGCTACCCGTCACGGCGATCCGGCGTCGAAAACCACCCGCCACAACTCGCCCACCGCATCGACGCGCTGCTGCACCAATTCGACGGCGACCCGCGGCCGGGCGCCGTTGAGGCGCAGTGCGTGCTGCATGCGGCGGTAGTCGCGATAGGCATTGCGCACGGCCTCGGCAAGTTCCACAGGAATCAGGCCCAGCGCGGCGGCAATTCTCAATAGCGCGATATTGCCCAGGTTGCCGGTCAGTTCGGCGTGCCGGTGCGCGTAGCCGAGCACCAGATATTGAACGATGAATTCGACATCAATGAGCCCGCCTGGATCCTGCTTGAGATCGAATAGGGTTTCGCGCTCGTCGCCCTTGGTGCCGTGGGCGTCGAGCATTTTCTTGCGCATGGCCAGCACTTCAGTGCGCAAGACGGCGAGATCGCGGGGCTGCCGCAGCACTTCGCAACGGATGCGTTCGAAGGCCTCGCCCACGGCGCGGTCGCCGGCCGAGAACCTGGCACGGGTGAGGGCCTGATGTTCCCAGACCCAGGCCGATTCGAGCTGATACTGGCGGAAGGCCTCGATCGAGCTCACCACCAGGCCGGAGTCACCGTTGGGCCGCAGCCGCAGGTCGGTCTCGAACAATTGTCCGGCCGAGGTCTGCGCCGAAAGCCAGGTATTGAGCCGAGTGGCGAGCCGCGCATAGTTTTCCCCGGCTTCGGGCGCCGGATCGTCGAACAGGAAGACCAGATCGAGGTCGGAGGCATAACCGAGTTCCTTGCCGCCCAGCTTGCCGTAGCTGATCACGGCGAATCTGGGCGTTGCGACGTGGCGCTTCGGCATCTTGCGCCAAGCCCCGCCGATCGCCGCATCGAGCAGGATGTCGGCGAGTTCGGAGAGGTGGTCCGCGAGTTTTTCCACCGTCAGCAAACCGGCGATGTCCTGCGCCAGCAAACGGAACACCTGGGCATGATGCGTTTCGCGCAGGACGTCCATTTGCCGCTCGGTATCGGGCTCCAACTCCTCCAGGCGTGCCGATAACTGCACGCGAAACGCCGTCCAGTCCGGCACGGCATCGAGCAGGCGCGGGTCGAGCAGCTCGTCGAGCAGGATCGGATGGCGTTGCAGGTAGCCCGCGGCCCAGCTTGAGCTGCTGACCAGCTGCGCGACTTTTTGCAGCGTCTGCGGATACTGCTGCAGCAAGGCCAGGTAGGCCGCCCGGCGCGAGATCGACTCCAGCAGATCGACGCCGCGCGACAGGGTTTCATCGGGATTCGGCAGCGCCGCGGCGGCCTCGATCAGGCGCGGCACCAGGACATCGAAGCGGCCGCGGATGTCCTGCGACATCTGCTGGTAGAGCGGGCCCGCGCGCAGCGTCGCCAGGCGCTGCGCCGCGGCCGGCGGATTGCGGTAGCCGAGGCGCTCGAAGCTTTCTTCCTGGGCATCGCCGCCGGCATCGGTCCACAGCCCGGCCAGGGCATGCTGGCCGTGATTCGGGTCGGCAAACACCTGCTCGAAGTGGCGCGATACGGCGGCACGATGGTCGTCCAGCTCTTCCAACATTGCCTCGAAACTCGCGAAACCCATGGCCCGCGCGACGCGCCGGCGATCCTCGGCGGCGAGCGGCAGGCTGTGCGTCTGCGCATCGTCGAGATACTGCAGGCGGTGCTCGAGGCGGCGCAGGAAACTGTAGGCGGAAGCCAGTTCGACGGCGGCGTCGAGGCTCAGGATGCCACGCTCGGCAAGCAGCTTGAGCACCTGCTGGGTCGGCTTGGTCTGCAAGGGCGTATCGCGCCCGCCGCGGATCAGCTGGAAGACCTGGGCGATGAACTCGATTTCGCGAATGCCGCCCGGACCGAGCTTGACGTTGTCGGCCATGTCCCGCTTCGCCACCTCGCGGCGGATCTGCGCGTGCAGCTCGCGCATCGCGTTGATCGCGCCGAAATCGAAATACTTGCGAAACACGAAGGGCTGCCTGACTTGCTCCAGTTCGTCGTGGCGCTCACCGGTCAGGGGCCGCGCTTTGATCCAGGCATAACGCTCCCATTCGCGGCCCTGGGTGATGAAATAGTTCTCCAGCATGTCGAAGGAACACACCAGCGGTCCGGAATCGCCGTTGGGCCGCAAGCGCATATCGACGCGAAACACCTGGCCGTCCGCCGTCGCCTCGGCGATGGCATTGATCAGGCCGCGGCCGAGGCGGGTGAAAAACTCGAAGTTCGAAATCGAGCGCGAATGGGCGGGCGCGGCATCCGTGTCGCCGTCCTCGGGAAACACGAAAATCAGGTCGATGTCGGAAGACACGTTCAGCTCGCGCCCCCCCAGCTTGCCCATGCCGACCACGATCAATTCCTGGACGCGGCCGTCGGCGCCGCGCGGCGTACCGTAGCGTTCGACCAGGCCGGCGCCGAGCACCTCCACCGCCTTGCGCACCGTCAGCTCGGCGATCAGGGTCATGCATTCGGTCACTTCGGACAGGGGCGCCATGCCCGCCAGGTCGCGCACCGCAATACGGGCATAGGCACGCTGCTTGAGCTGGCGCAATACCGGCTTGAGATTGGCCTCGGTCACCGCCTGGGCGGCGAGCCACAGGGATAACTCGTCCGCGCCGACCGGCTGCTCCAGCGTCGACTCGACTTCCGCCGCCAACGTCGGCTTGGCCGCCAGCAGGCGTCCCAGGTAACGGGATGTTTCCGCAATATCGGCAAGAGAAGGCATCGGTTAGAATTTGTCGCTTAAGCGCCGTGATTGCCCATTCTAGCTTGGGCGAGGGCGCATCCAGAGGACAGATGACGAATGACAGAGGACGGCATCCCATCCGGCGCACGACGCCGCTAGACCCCTGTCATCAGCCCACAGTCCCCTGATCCCATGCCAGCATCAAGAACTTCCAAGCCCATCGTTTCCGGCCTGCGTTTTCGTTTGCGTTTCCTAGCCAACGCCCACCCCTGGCTCGGCGTTCTGCTGCGCGCGCTGCTGTGGACGGCGACACTGGGCTATTTCGCCTTTGCCTTGCTGCTGCTGGCCTTGCGCTACGCGATCCTGCCGCAGATCGACAACTACCGGAACGACGTGGAGCAAATGATCGGTGCGGCGATCAACCGCCCGGTCGGCATTCGCAAAATCGAGGCGCACTGGTCCGGCCTGCGTCCGGCACTGAAGCTCGACGGCTTCGAGATCCGCGACACCCAAGGGCGCCCGGCCCTGGCCTTCGATCAGGTCGAAACCGAACTGGCCTGGAGCTCGCTGTGGCATTTCGAACTGCGCCTGGCGCGGCTGGAACTGAACGCGCCGACGCTGCTGCTGCGCCGCGACAGCCATGGCCGCTTCTTCGCCGCCGGACTGGAAATAACGGCACAACCCGGCGACGAAGAAGGCTTTGCCGACTGGCTGCTGGCGCAGGATCGCGTCATCGTGCGCGACGCCAGCATCGCCTGGCAGGATGAGTTGCGCGGCGCGCCAGCGCTGGAATTGAAACACCTGAACCTCCAGCTCGACAACAGCGGCAGCCGGCATCGCTTCGGCTTTACCGCGGATCCCCCGCGCCACCTGGCGGCGCGCATCGACATCCGCGGCGACTTCAAGGGACCCGACATCGATGAACTGGAGGCCTGGAAAGGCGAGGTCTATGCCGAACTGGACTATGCCGACCTGGCCGGCTGGAGCACCTGGGTGGACTATCCGCTAGCCTTGCCGCAGGGCAGCGGCGCCCTCCGACTATGGCTGGGATTCGCCCACAAGCAATTGCTGTCGGCCACCGCCGACGTCCGTCTGGCCGACGTGCGTCTGCAACTGCGTCCCGATCTGCCCGAACTCGACCTGCTCCAGCTGGAGGGGCGTCTGGCCGGACGGCGCCTCGACGGCGGCTTTGCCGCCGAACTGAAACACCTGACGCTGACCACCCGGGATGGTCTGGCGCTGCAACCCACGGACCTCAAGCTCGTCTGGCAGGACGCCGCGGCCAACCGTGCGCCGCAGGGCACTGCCAGCGCCAACGGGCTCGACCTCGACGCCCTGTCCCGCCTCGCAGCGCACTTGCCGCTGGACGACGCAACCCGCGCCCGTCTGGCCCGCCACGCGCCGCGCGGCCGCGTGTTCGATCTGAAGCTGGACTGGAAGGGTCAGATGGCAAGCCCCGAAAACCCCGCAACGCTGGAAAAATGGACGGTCAGGAGCCGCTTTGAAGGGCTTGGACTGAATGCCCTGGGGCCCGTGCCGGGCGTTTCCGGCATCAATGGCCGCATCGAGGGCGACGAAAATGGCGGCAGCCTGCGGCTCGACGGCCAAGGCACGACGGTCGAACTGCCCACCGTGTTCGCCGATCCGAAATTGGATCTGGAAGCCTTCGCCGCCGACCTCGACTGGAAAACCGCCGCCGATGGCGTTCAAGTGAATCTGCGCAAGGCCAGCTTCCACAACCAGGACGCCGCCGGCGAGGCCAGCGGCAGTTGGCGTGCGCTGGGCGACGGGCCTGGCCAGCTCGATCTCGACGCGCGCCTGACGCGTGGCAGCGGCGACGCCGTCTGGCGCTACATGCCGCTGGCGGTGGGCAAGGATGTCCGCGACTGGCTGCGGATCGCCATCGTCGGCGGCAAGACCAGCGAAACGACGCTCAAGCTGCGCGGCGACTTGCGCCAGTTTCCTTTCCGCGACGGCAAGGGCGGCCTGTTCGAAGTGCGCGGCAAGTTCAACGACGCGACACTGCGCTATGCCGGCAGCTGGCCGGAAATCAACGGCATCGAGGGCGAATTGCTGTTCTCCGGCCAGCGCATGCTGATCACCGGCAAGAGCGGAAAAATATTCGGCGTCGGCCTGCGCAACGTGCGCGCCGAAATCGCCGACCTCGAACAGGCCGAGGAACTGCTGACGGTGACCGGCAAGGCCGCCGGGGCGACCGCAGATTTCCTGAAATTCATCGAGGCCAGCCCGGTCGGCGAGCGCATCGACCATTTCACCGAGGAAATGCAGGCCGAAGGCAACGGCGAACTCGATCTCAAGCTCGCCTTGCCGCTGCGCCGGATGACGAATTCAAAAGTGGAGGGCAGCTACCGCTTCGACGGCAATCGGCTTACCGTCGACAACGATCTGCCGCCCCTGGCCGAGGTGCGCGGCGCCCTGCGCTTTTCCGCCGATCACCTGGAGGCGCGGGGAATTCGCGGCAGCCTGCTCGGCTCGCCGCTGACAGTCGACGTGAAAACAACGGGCGACGGCAGCGTCCAGGTCAACGCCGCCGGGGAGATCGGCATCGCCACGCTGCGGCGCGAGTTCCCGCAGCCCGTCTTCGATCATCTGTCGGGCAGCGCGAAATGGACCGGCGCCGCGAGGGTAAAGAAGAAGTCAGCGGAAGTGCGGCTTAGCTCGAATCTGGTCGGGATTTCATCGAGCCTGCCCGAGCCCTTCAACAAGACGGCCACCGACGCGCTGGCCTTCAGTCTTGAACGCAAGCCGCCACCGGACAGCGCGGTGCGTGGCGGGGCCAGGACCGAGCTGCCGCAAGAGGCAGCTCCCGCCGCCCGCGGCGCGACCAAAGCAGCGACCGCCGTGTCGCGGGCGCCGTCCGCAAGGGATACCGCCCCCGGCGCGGCGCAGGACATGCTCGACGTCAGTCTCGGGCGCGCCCTGCGCTTCCAACTGGTGCGCCGTCACGATGCCAGCCCGCCGGTCGTCACACGCGGCCTGCTGGCGGTAGGCGAGGTCAGCCCCAGCATGCCGGAGCGCAGCCTGGCTGTGGCGGTGAATCTGCCGCGCATCAACGTGGATTTCTGGCGCCGCGTGCTGGCCAAGCAACTCAACGGTAATGGCCGCGACGAATCGGCGCAGCCTGCCCTGCCCGCCGTGCAGTTCGATTTGCGTACCGCCGACCTGATCGTGCAGGACAAGAGCTTCCACGAGGTGCGCATCACCGGCAACCGGCCAGAAGGCGCCGGCAGCACCCGCTTCGAACTGAAAAGCCGCGAGCTGGCCGGCAATTTCGAATGGAACAGCGCCGGCAGCGGCAAGCTGTCGGGCCGCATCGCCCAGTTCGCCATCCCCGAGTCGGTGGCCTCGCCGGCCGTCCTGCAGGCCAAGGCGAGCGAAGTCATCGACCAGATTCCGGCGCTCGACATCACGGTCGACCGGCTCTCGTTCAAGGACCGTCCGCTCGGCACGGTGCGCATCGCAGCGGAAAACCGCGACGGCTACTGGAACACCAGGATCGACGCCAAAAACGAGGATGGCACGCTGGAAGCCACCGGCCGCTGGCGGCCCAACCCAACCCAGCCCGATACCCGCATCGAATTCAAGCTCGGGACCGCGAGCATCGAAAAACTGCTGTCGCGCATCGGCTACCCGGACACGGTACGGCGCGGCAGCGCCAGGCTTTCCGGCAATCTGTCGTGGACCGGCTCGCCCTTCACGATCGACTATCCGACGCTCAACGGCAGCCTCAATCTCGACGCGGCAGGCGGACAGTTCGTCAAGCTCGAACCCGGCGTCGGCCGCCTGCTCGGGATCCTCAGCCTGCAATCGCTGCCGCGCCGCATCACCCTGGATTTTCGCGACGTCTTCAGCGAGGGCTTTGCCTTCGACAGCATCGGCGGCCAGTTTGCCGTCACGCGCGGAACCATGGCAACCAAGGAACTCCAGATCCAGGGACCGTCGGCCAAGGTGCTGATGAGCGGCACCGTCAATCTCGGCGCCGAAACCCAGAACCTCAAGGTGCGCGTACAACCCGCCGTGGGCGAATCGATCGCGGTCGGCACCATGATTGCCAACCCGGTCGCCGGGGCGGTAGTCTGGGCGGCGCAGAAACTTTTCAAGGACCCGCTGGACCAGGCCTTCGCCTTCGAATACGCGGTGACCGGAAGTTGGGCCGATCCGAAGGTGGAAAAACTGGGACAGACACCGCAAAAGGCCGCGGAGGAAAATAAATGAACGACTTATCGCCCGCCCCCTCTTCCAGAAAAAGGGGTGGCTACGGCTCGCTGTGCTCGCAAAGTGTTGGAGCGGCTGCCTTGGGGCGGCCCGGCGGCACGCCATGAAGCTCGCCGCAGTGCAGATGATTTCGGGGCCGGAGGTGGCGCCCAATCTGGCCACCGCCGGCCGCCTGATCGCCGAAGCGGCCGCCGCCGGCGCCGAACTGGTGGCCCTGCCCGAATACTTTCCCTTGATCGGCGCCACAGATACCGACCGGCTGGCGGCACGCGAAGTCGACGGCCAAGGGCCGATCCAGGACTTTCTCGCGCAGACGGCTCACCGGCACGGGCTGTGGCTGGTCGGCGGCTCGATTCCGCTGCTGGCCAATAACCCGTCCAAGCTGCGCAACGCCTGCCTGGTGTTCGACCCGCAGGGGCAACGCGTGGCGCGCTACGACAAGATCCACCTGTTCGGCTTCAACAAGGGCGAAGAGGCTTACGACGAAGCCGCCACCATCGAGCGCGGCGATCAGGTCGTCAGCTTCGACGCGCCCTGCGGACGGGTCGGTCTGGCGATCTGCTACGACCTGCGTTTTCCTGAACTTTTTCGCGTCATGGCGCAGGCGCAAAAACCCATCGATCTGCTGGTGCTGCCGGCCGCCTTCACCGAAACCACCGGCCGCGCCCACTGGGAATTGTTGCTGCGCGCCCGCGCCGTGGAGAACCAGTGCTATGTCCTGGCTGCCGCGCAAGGCGGCCTGCACCCGAATGGCCGCATGACCCACGGCAACAGCATGGTCATCGACCCCTGGGGCGAAGTGCTGGCACGCATGGATAAAGGCGAAGGCGTGGTGCTTGCCGAACTGAATCGGCAAAAACTGGTCGATACCCGGAGCAGCCTGCCCGCCCTGAAACACCGCATACTGTAGGAAAGCCAAAGGAAAATCATGAACGCTGCCGCCAGCCCGATTCCCCACTTCGAAATCGCCGAACAGATCCTGCTCAAGCCCCACGGCCTGGCGCCGCACTTGCTCGAGCGCGTGTTTGGCGAACTGTTCGGCAATCGCGTCGATTACGCCGACCTGTATTTCCAGTACGCCCGTTCCGAGGCCTGGAGTCTGGAGGAAGGCATCGTCAAGTCGGGCAGTTTCAATATTGAACAAGGCGTCGGCGTGCGTGCGCTGGCGGGCGAGAAAACCGCCTTCGCCTATTCCGACGACATCAGCCTGGCGGCGCTGAAAGCCGCCGCCAGCACCACCCGCGCCATCGCCGCAGCGGGCGCCCAGCGCCTGGCGCCGCTGCTTCGCCGCAGCAAGCAGCCGACGGCGCTGTATGTCGGCGACGATCCGATCGCCTCGCTCGACGATGCCGCCAAGGTCAAGCTGCTGGAGCGCCTCGAAGCCATGGCGCGTGCGGCGGACCCGCGGGTCAAGGAAGTCATGGCCAGCATCGCCGGCACCTGGGAAGTGGTGCTGGTGGCCCGCGCCGATGGCCAGATGGCGGCCGACGTGCGGCCCCTGGTGCGCATTTCGATTTCGGTGATCATGGAAGACGGCGTCGGCACGGGCCAGCGCCGCGAGCAGGGTTCCGCGGGCGGCGGCGGACGTTTCGATTACGCCTATTTCAGCGATGCCGTATTGCAGGACTATGCCAACCGGGCGGTGCATCAAGCCAGCGTCAATCTCGCCGCCAAGCCTGCTCCGGCCGGCGAGATGACCGTGGTGCTGGGCCCCGGCTGGCCCGGCATCCTGCTGCACGAAGCGGTTGGCCACGGCCTGGAAGGCGACTTCAACCGCAAGGGCAGTTCGACCTTTGCCGGGCGCATCGGCCAGCGCGTGGCGGCCAAGGGCGTCACCGTGGTCGATGACGGCACCATCGCCGACCGGCGCGGCTCGCTGACCATCGACGACGAAGGCAACCCGACGCAACGCACCGTCCTGATCGAAGACGGGATTCTCGTCGGCTACCTGCAAGACACGCTGAATGCGCGCCTGATGGGTGTACCCATCACAGGCAACGCCCGCCGCGAATCGTTTGCCCACATGCCCCTGCCGCGCATGACCAACACCACCATGCTCAACGGCAGCCACGATCCGCAGGAAATCATCAAGTCGGTGAAGAAGGGTCTCTATGCCGCCAACTTCGGCGGCGGCCAGGTCGATATCACCAGCGGCAAGTTCGTCTTTTCGACCGCCGAGGCCTATCTGATCGAAAACGGCCGGGTCACCACCCCGGTCAAGGGCGCCACGCTGATCGGCAACGGCCCCGAGGCGATGACCCGCGTCTCCATGATCGGCAATGACATGGCGCTCGATTCAGGGGTTGGCACCTGCGGCAAGGAAGGCCAGAGCGTGCCGGTCGGGGTCGGTCAGCCGACCGTGCGCATCGACGGGCTGACGGTGGGCGGCACCGGCTGAGCCGCTACCCGGCCAACTCGACCCGGTCGCGGCCGTTCTCCTTGGCCCGCCTCAAGGCGGCGTCGGCGCGGGCGGTCAGTTCGTCCAACTGTTCGCCATGGAACATCTGGGCCACGCCGCAACTGAGCGTCACGCCCTGCACGCCCTCATCCGTTTCCAGCCCGCATCCGGTTGCCACCAGGCCGCGCAGCCGCTCGGCAATCAGCAGGGCTTCATCGATGCCCGAATGCGGCAACAGGATCAGGAATTCCTCACCACCGTAACGCGCGACCAGATCCTGCGCGCGCAGGCCGTCGGCCAACTGGCGCGCCACGCGGCGCAGCACCGCATCGCCGGCAAGATGGCCGAAGCGGTCGTTGAAATGCTTGAACAAGTCGATGTCGGCGATCACCAGGCACAGCGGTTCGCCATCATGCTCGCAGCGCGATATGGCGCGCGGATAGGCTTCCAGCAGCCAGCGCCGGTTGTGGATGCCGGTCAGCGCATCGACGCTGGCGGCCTGTTCGAATTCGAGGCTGCGACTCTGCGAGGTGACCAGCGCCAGGTTGTCGTTGCGCATGCGGCCGGCCAAGATGGCCAGCAGGTTGCGCGCCACGCCATGCGAACAGTCCACCAGCGACCACAGCACCTCGTGCGGCATCGCCAGCAAGCGCGTGTCCATCGCCGCCAGCACCAGGGCCGACGCATTCTGTCCGTCCAGCAGCGACATCTCGCCGACGCAATCGCCGGGACCGAAGACCGCGTGCTCGGGCATGCTGCGATCGGCGAGATAGACGCGCAGTTCTCCATCGAGAATCAGGTACAGATGACTGTTGGCCGCGCCGGCTTCCAGTAAATGTTCGCCACGCTGCAGGTCCAGCCGATGGCAGCTCTCGAACAAGTGTTCCACGCTTTCCAGGCTGATGTTGGCGAACAACTTGGCTCGTTCGAGCCGCTGGCGGACTTCGCTATCGATCATTGCGGCACCCTTATTTCCCCTGTTTCCGAGATGCACAGCATAAACCTAAAAACCTCACCACAGAGACACAGAGGCACAGAGAAAGACGATGAATCAACGTCTTGCGGGTCGGTCGCCGCTCACCCGTTGGGTGATCCGGCATTACGGCGCAGCGCTTTGTTTTTCCTCCGTGTTCTCTGTGCCTCTGTGGTTCAACTGAGTTTTCAGGACAAATCAAATAAAGGCACAGTCACATTTCAGCGCACGCCAACGCCGGCGTTATCGGTGTGCAGCGTGGCGACCGCAACAAAAGCCGCGCCGCTTGCTGCCGGATCATTTCTCGTCGAAGCTGTAACCCAGTTCCGCCACCCCACGCCGAATCGCCTCCATCGCCGACGGTACCTGCTCCGGCGCTCCGCGCACGCCGAGCTCGATGTGGCGCTGGACTTCCGCCGAGCCGAGGAAGGGCAGGCTGAACACCTTGACCGCCGGGTAGTCGGCCTCGATGCGACGCATCAGCGTGATCAGCGCGCCCTCGACCCCCTTCCAGACCAGGATCGCGGCTTCCGCACTGGGACGGGCGTTGAACAGATCGCGGTAGTCGTTGTCGAGCACCCACTCCACCATCGGCCAGGCCATTTGCGGAAAGCCCGGGACGAAATGATGGCGCCCCAGCGAGAAGCCCGGAATGCGGTTGAAGGGATTGGGAATGATGCGGCTGCCTTGCGGAAAGTTGCCCATCGCCAGTTGCAAATCGGTCAGCTCATATTTGAGCTCGGCGAAGCGCGCCCGGATCTCGCGCTCGGCGTCCGGGTGCAGCAGCAACTCGACGCCCGCCGCCGCCGCTGCCGCCTGTCGGGTGTGGTCGTCCGGCGTGTTGCCGATGCCGCCGAAACTGAACACGATGTCTGCGCTCGCCAGCGTGCGCGCCAGGGTTTCGCTCAGCCGCTGCCGATCGTCGCCGATGTACAGGACCCAGTCCAGCACCAGGCCGCGCGCGCCAAGGATTTCCAGCAGTTTGGGGAAGTGCTTGTCCTCGCGGCGGCCAAGCGTGATCTCGTCGCCGATGATGATGGCGCCGATGCCCTTTTTGGTGTTGCTCATAAATCTATGCCTCCTTCCCGCCGCCGGCGCCGCAGCGCCGCCAGTCCCAGATGCACAAAAACCAGGGCCGTAAATGCCGGCGCCAGCAGGTTGAACAAGGGCACATGTGCGGCCGCGGCGGTGCCGAGTCCGGCGAAATAAAAACGGCTGCGATTCTCGGCCACCAGACGCTGCATTTCGGCGCGCGTCGCATGCTCGGCCAGGGCATCGAAGCGGAAGGTGCGCTGATTCAGCCAGCTGGCCCACAACAGCGGCAGCACCAGCAGCGCGCCCGGGATCAGCAGCAGCGGCAGCATCAACATGCAGCCGACGACAAAGATCGCGCCGGCCCCCAGGGTATTGCCCAGGCTGCCCCAGAACACGTTCTCGCCATGGTGACCGAGTTCCGGGTAATCGCGCGCCGCGACCAGATTGATCAGCCGCGGCAAGGCAAACACAGCCACCAGGAATATGGCGGTGAAATACACCAGCGCGGCGAAGGCCGCCAGCAGCAGGAACACCGCCGCCCAGTGCGCCACCCATTCCCAGCCCGACCACGGCAGTTCAGGCACGATGCGGGCCATCAGCGCTACGCCGTGGGCCCACACCGCGAAGGCGACGCCGGCCCATGCCAGCAGCGCCAGCAGCGGCGGCCACAGCGCCTGCCACAACACCTCGGCGCGCGTCAGGTCGCGCAGCGACTTGGTAAACGCGGCAAATACTTCGATCATGGCTTTTCCCTAGTTGTGTCGCCGACCATCCCACATTTTCTGCAGGCGCTTCACCGAAACCGGCGACGAGGTTTTCAGTTCCTGGGCAAACAGCGCGACGCGCAGTTCTTCGAGCAGCCAGCGGAACTCGTCGAGGAAGGCATCGCCCTGCTGGCCGGATTTCAGCATCGCGTTGCGTTCGCGCTCCCAGGGCTTGCCCAGCGCCTGCCAGTCTGCCATCAAGCGAGTGTCGCGGGCCGGATCGCTGCGGGCTTTTTCCAGGCGCAGGCTGATGGCCTTGAGGTAGCGCGGATAGTGCTGCAAACGCTCGAAGGGTGTGGTGGCGATAAAACGCTTGGGCATCAGTTCGGCCAGTTGCGCGCCGATGTCGGCGCTGGCCTGCGGAAAGGCCTTGTGCATCCCCGCGAGCTTCTTCGCCAGTACCGCATGCTCGGCCAGGATGGTGCCGAGCAGACGCAGGATCTCCTGCGCCACCAGCAGAATGCGGCCGCGCGCCGCCTCGCGCCGTGCCGCGAACGCCGACTCTTCGGTGGGTAGCGGGTCCATCAGGCAGGTGCGCTCCAGGGTCACGGCGACCAGTTGTTCCTTGAGTTCCTTTTCGGTGCCCAGCGCAATGAACTGCAATGCCAGCTCGCGCAGGCCGGGCAGTTTCTCGATGGCCTTGACCTGGGCCGCGAGTTGCAGCGCGAACAAGCGCGCCATGCCTTTGCGATGCTCGGCGCGCGCCTTGTCTTCGGTGTCGAAGGCGGTCAGGCTCACGCTCTCGCCCATGTCCACCAGGGCCGGGAAACCCAGCGTGGTGCCAGCGCCGACTTTCACTTCCATCAACTCGGGCAGCACGCCGAAGGTCCACGTGGTGACGCCGGACAACTCTCCCGCCGCGGCCTCGTGCTTCACTTCCGCCGCGGCATAGACCTGCTCGACGCGATCGCGATACTCGGCGCGCAGTTCGGCCAGATTGCGCGAGATTGCCAGCGTACCGCCATGTTCGTCGGTCAGACGGAAGTTCATGAACAGGTGCGGCCGCAACTCGCCGCTACGGAAGGCATCGAGCGGCAGCTTCAGCGCCAGATGCTCCTCGGCGGCCCGCGTCAGGGCGCGCACCAGCGGCTCGTCGAGATCGTGGTCGGCGTCGCAGAAGTCACTGGCGAACTCGTCGAGCGGCTGCAGGCGGTGGCGGTACTTCTGCTGCAGCGTCTTCAGCAGCGCGAGGATCTTCTCCTTGAGCAAACCGGGCACCAGCCATTCGCAGCGGTTGGCCGGCAACTGGTTGAGCGCCGTCAGCGGCAGGGTCAGCGTCACGCCATCGTCCGCCGCACCCGGATCGTGGTGATAGCTCAGCTTGAAGCTCTGGCCGCGATGTGTGAACTCGGGAGGAAAGGCGTCCGTGGTGATGCCCGCCGCCTCGTGGCGCATCAACTGCTCCTTCTCCAGGCAGAGCAGTTTCGGGTTGGCGGCTTCGGCCTCGCGCCGCCAGTGGTCGAAGGCCGCCAGGGTGATGATGCCCGCGGGAATCTTGTCGTCGTAAAAGGCGAAGATCAGCTCGTCGTCGACCAGCACGTCGGGCCGCCGCGACTTGTGTTCCAGCGCCTGGATTTCCTTCATGAGCTTGGCGTTGTGCTGGTAGAAGCGCCACTTCTTCACCCAGTCCTCGCCGACCTGGCCTTCGACCAAGGCCTCGCGGATCAGGATTTCTCGCGCCAGCTTCGGATCGCTCGGCCCATAGTGCACGCGGCGCTTGGCATGGATCATCAGGCCGTGCAGGGTGACGCGCTCCCAGGCCACGACCTGGCCCGGCCCCTTTTCCCAGTGCGGTTCATAGACATGGCGCCGGATCAGGTGGCCGCCGACCTGCTCCAGCCATTCCGGTTCGATACGCGCCACGCAGCGGGCGAACAGGCGCGAGGTCTCGACGATCTCTGCTGCGACGATCCAGCGCCCGGCCTTCTTCAGCAGCGCCGATCCGGGATGGATGTAGAAGCGGATGCCGCGTGCGCCGAGATAGTTTTTGTCCTCTTCGCTGATCAAACCGATGTGGCCGAGCAGGCCGGTCAACAGCGCCTTGTGGATGGCTTCGTAGCTGGCCGGAATCTGGTTCTCCTTCCAGCCGTGCTCGTGGCACAGCGTCATCAACTGGCCATGCACGTCGCGCCACTCGCGCAGGCGCAGCCAGTTGATGAAATTCTGCCGGCACCACTGGCGCTGCTTGTTCGACGTCTCGTGCTTCCAGATTTCGTCGCCGGCGGCCCACAGCTTGAGATAGGAGAGGAACTCCGATTTCTCGTCCTTCCATTTGGCATGAGCCTGGTCGGCGCTCGCCGCGTGTTCCTGCGGTCGGTCGCGCGGATCCTGGGTGCCCAACGCGGCGGCGATGATCAGCACTTCCTTGAGGCAGTTGTGCCCGCGCGCGGCGAGGATCATTCGGCCGATCTTGGGATCGAGCGGTAGCTTCGCCAGTTCGAAACCGACCTGGGTCAGCGTCTTGGTCGTCTCGTCGATCGCGCCGAGCTCGGCCAGCAGGTTATAGCCGTCGGCGATCATGCGTGGCAGCGGCGCTTCGAGAAAGGGGAAGTCCTCGACGTCGCCCAGGTGCAGCGACTTCATGCGCAGTATCACGCCGGCGAGCGAGGAACGCAGAATCTCGGGCTCGGTGTAGGCCGGGCGCTGCTTGAAATCCTCTTCATCGTAGAGGCGGAAGCAGACGCCGGCCGAGACGCGGCCGCAGCGCCCGGCGCGCTGGCTCGCGGCGGCTTGGGAGATCGGCTCGACCTGCAATTGCTCGACCTTGTTGCGATGGCTGTAGCGCTTGACGCGCGCCAGGCCCGAATCGATCACGTAGCGGATGCCGGGCACGGTCAGCGAAGTCTCGGCGACGTTGGTCGCCAGCACCACGCGCTGGCCCTGATGCGAGGCAAAGACGCGACCCTGCTCGACTGCGGTCTGGCGCGCGAACAGCGGCAGTACTTCGAGGCCCGGCGCGAGTTTGCCAAATGAGTGCTTGCGCAAGGCCTCCGCCGCCTCGCGGATCTCGCGCTCGCCGGGCAGGAACACCAGCACGTCGCCGGGACCGGTGCGATGGGCCTCGTCCACGGCATCGACGATCGCGTCGTTGAGATCGGCGTCCTTCTTCTCATCGAAGGGCCGGTAGCGCGTCTCGATCGGATAGAGGCGGCCGGAGACTTCGATCACCGGCGCCGCGTTTCCGTCAATGGCGAAATGTTTGCTGAAACGCTCGGCGTCGAGCGTGGCCGAGGTGACGATCAGCTTCAGATCGCGCCGTTTCGTCAGCACCGACTTCAGATAACCGAGCAGGAAATCGATGTTGAGACTGCGTTCGTGCGCCTCGTCGATCAAGATGGTGTCGTACTGGCGCAGCAGCGGATCGGTCTGCGTCTCGGCCAGCAGGATGCCATCGGTCATCAGCTTGATGTAGGACGACGGCGAGCTCTTGTCGGTGAAGCGGATCTTGAAGCCGACATGCTGGCCGACTTCGGATTTCAACTCCTGCGCGATGCGCGTCGCGGTGGCCCGCGCGGCGATTCGCCGCGGCTGGGTGTGGCCGATCAGGCCGTTCAAGCCGCGGCCGATGTCGAGGCAGATCTTGGGCAACTGCGTGGTCTTGCCCGAGCCGGTCTCGCCGCAGACTACCACCACCTGATGCTTGAGTATCGCTTCGCCGATCTCCTGCCGCCGCGCATTCACCGGCAGCGTTTCGTCATAGCTCAGCGCGGGCCGCGCAGCCCGCCGCGCCTCGGGGTCGAATCTCATTGCGCCAGCTTGTGGATGGTCAGAATGCCGAGTCCGGTCATCAGCAGCGAGCCGAGCAGGTGCACCGCGGCCGCACCCGCCGCCCAGCCGTAGCGCGCGCCCTGGATCAGATGCACCACCTCGGCCGAAAAGGTCGAGAAGGTAGTCAGAGATCCGAGAAACCCGGTAATGATGAACAGTTTGAGTTCGGCTGACATCTCGGCATTGATGTGGAACACCATCATCGCCGCGCCGACCAGGTAGCCGCCGATCAGGTTGGCCGCCAGGGTGCCCAGCGGCACCGTCGCGAACCAGGGATTGAGCCAAAGGCCCAGGCCATAGCGCAGCCAGGCGCCGAGCACGGCGCCGATGCCGATGGCAAGAAACGCGGTCGGATTCATGGTAGCGCGATTCTACCGCGGCACCGCAGGCACAAGCCGTTTGGAGTGATAATCGACCTCACCGTCCGCTCCCGCCACGATGAAATTCCATTGCTTCGATCCTTTGCACTGTCGCTCCTTCCGCGCTCTGCGCCGAGCGCTCGCCGGCTTGTTGCTGCTGTTGCCGCAGGTGGCGCTGGCGATGTCGGTGGTGTTCCTCAACCCGGGCAAGGCCGACGAGAAGTTCTGGCTCAGCGTCAGCCAGTTCATGGCGGCGGCGGCCGACAGCCTCGACATCGAACTGGAGGTGCTTTACGCCGAGCGCGATGCGACACGCATGGTCGAGAATGCGCGACGGGTAGCGACACGGGCTACTCGTCCGGACTATATGGTGGCCGTGAACGAGAAGCAGGTGGCCACCGAAATCCTGCGCCTGACGCGCAACAGCGGCATCAAGGTATTCCTCATCAACAACACGCTGAACGGCGAAGAGCAGGCCGCCGCCGGCGCGCCCCGCCAAGGCCTGCCGCACTGGATCGGCAGCCTGGTGCCGAACAACGAGGACGCCGGCTACCGCATGGCGCAGCAGATCCTTGCTGCCGGGCAGCAGCGCTTCGGCCATGGCGCTCGCCTGCCGCTGTTCGCCATCGGTGGCGACCGCAGCACGGCCGCCGGACTGGAGCGCGAAGCCGGCCTGCGTCGTGCGCTGGCCGAACATCCGACGGCGGAGCTGCGCCAGGTGGTGTATGGCGAATGGAACCAGGCGCGCGCACGGGAGCAGGCCGAGATTCTCTTCAAGCGCCACCCCGATACCCGCCTGGTCTGGTGCGCCAACGACCTGATGGCCTTCGGCGCCATGGAAGCCGCGATTGCCGCTGGCATGCAGCCGGGCCGCGACGTATTCTTCTCCGGCCTCAACAACTCGCCCGAGGCCATGCAGGCCTTGCGCAACGGCCGCCTGACCGCCCTTGCCAGCGGTCATTTCTCGACGGGTGCCTGGTCCCTGGTCATGCTCTACGATTACCACCATGGCCGCGACTTCGCCGCCGTCGGGCCGGTGGAACGCAGCGAACCGCTGTTCGTCATGCTCACCCCGCGCCAGGCCGGGCGTTTCCTCGAATGGCAGGCCGCCGCGCGCTTGACCGGGCTGGACTTCAAGACCTTCAGCCGCGTCCATAATCCAGGCCTGCGCGACTACCGCTTTTCCATCCTGCCCTTCCTCCAATGAACTTGCGCGGCAACGGCCTGACCCAGCGCGTGGCCCGGCGCATCCTCGGCATCACCCTGGCCTCGCTGGTCGCGGCCAGCGCCGTGCTCGCCACCAGCGCCTGGCTGGATGAAACCGAAAGGCTGGAAAACCTCGTCACCCAGGTCGAACGCGCATTCGCGCCGCCGCTAACCGAAAGCCTCTGGCTGGTGGATCTGCCATTGGCGGAAAGCCAGATGCGGGCTCTGACGCAGATCGAGGGCATCGCCCACGTTTCGGCCAAGCTGTTTACCGGCCAGCAGTTTCGATTCGCGGCAGACGCGAGCGACAGCCAAAGCGCTTTTCTGGTCCGCCAGACGACGCTGCGCCACGACGGAAGGCCGGTCGCCACGCTGGAACTGGCCGCCGACCGCCGCGTCCTGGTCAAGACAGTGGTCGCCCATCTGCTGCAGATGCTGACCATCCAGGCACTGCTTCTGGCGCTGGGCGCCTACGTGCTGTTTCGTTCGGTGAACCGCGAAGCCGCCCGTCCGCTGGAATACGCGGCGACCCAGTTGGCCGTCTGGCGTCCCGGCGATCCTGCCGTGTCGCTGGCGCCGCCCGGTGGCGGCCGCAGCGACGAAATCGCCACCTTGGGAGCCGCCTTTGGCCGCATGCAGGAAACCCTGGCCGGCCACATGGCCCGGCAGGAGGCCTTGCAACACGAATTGGAAGAGCATCGCGATCGCCTGGCCGAACTGGCGACCACCCGCGAGCGCACGCTGAGCTACCTGGAAGGGCTGGAACATCGCGCCCTGACCATGTCGACCGGGCTCATCAGTCTGCCGCGGGAGATGATCGCCCCCCAGATCCGTCGCTCCCTGGCCGACATCTGCCAGTATGCCGGTCTCGATCTGGCCGGCCTGCTGGAGCCAAATTCGGAGGCCACAGTCGGTCTGGAATGCTTTTGGACATCCGCCGAATCCCCCGACTTGGCGACGCTGCCGGCGCCGCTGCGAGACGATCTTGGGCACTGGGTCCGCCTGCGCCAGGCGGCGCGCGGCGTGGAAATCCTGGAACGCCTGGACGATCCCGGCGCCACCGCCGACGGCGCCTGTACCGCCTTCGCCCGGCTCGGTTATCGCGCCCTGATCGCACTTCCGCTGCAGGTACGCGACAGCGCCTATGGCATCCTGATCCTGGCGCGGTCGCGCCACGCGCCGATCTGGCCGGAACCGGAAATCGCCTTCTTCCAACTGGTGGGCCAGATCGTCGCCAGCGCCCTGGCCCAGCAGCGCGCGCTGCAACAACTGGAAGCAACCCGCCAGGAACTGGAATCGGCCAATATCGAACTGGACCGCATGAGCCGCACCGACCCGCTCACCGGACTGGGCAACCGCCGCGCCTTCGACGAAGCCCGCGCCCGCGAGCTCAGCCGCAGCCGCCGCACCAACACCCCGCTGGCGCTGATGCTGCTCGACGTGGATCACTTCAAGGCCTACAACGATACGCTGGGCCACGCCGAGGGCGACGTCTGTCTCGCTGCCATCGCCGCCTTGCTGCGCGACATGGCGCGACGCCCCGGCGATCTGGCCGCCCGCATTGGCGGCGAGGAATTCGCCCTGCTGCTGCCGGACACCGACGCCGCCGGCGCCGAGCGCCTTTACGCCGAATTACGGCAAGTCCTGGCCCGCAGCGCACTGCCCCACCCGGCGTCGGCGGTGGGCCCGCTGCTCACCCTGAGCGCGGGCATCGCCGAATACGATGCCGCCAGCAACGAAACCTACAAGGATTTCTTCGCCGCCTGCGACGCCGCCCTGTATACCGCCAAGCACGCGGGCCGCGACCGCTGCGTGGTCGCCGTCCGGCAAGCCGCTGCGGCACGGTAGAATCATTGTTTGCAGCAACACGCCCCGATCCATCATGGCCGATACCGAAAAACCGTCCAACTTCATTCGTCATATCATCGACGCCGACCTCAAGGCCGGCAAATACGCGAAACGTCACTGGAGCGGCCAGCCCGGCCCGGCCGCTCAGCAGAAGGTTCCCGCAGGGACGCACCGCGCTGGCGCCGACGGCACGGAGCCAAAACTGGACACGGCGAAAATACGCACCCGCTTCCCGCCGGAGCCGAACGGTTACCTGCACTTCGGTCATGCCAAGTCGATCTGCCTGAATTTCGGCCTGGCGCTGGATTACCAGGGCGCCTGTCACCTGCGCTTCGACGACACCAACCCGGAGAAAGAAGAGCAGGAATATGTCGATTCCATCATCGATGCCGTGCGCTGGCTCGGCTTCGACTGGCGCTTCGGCGACGAATTCAACCAGTACTTCGCCTCCAACTACTTCCAGTGGATGTACGACTTCGCCGAAAAGCTGATTGAGGCCGGCCATGCCTATGTCGATTCGCAGACTGCGGACGAGATGCGCGTCAGCCGCGGCACATTGACCGAGGCCGGCAAGAACTCGCCGCACCGCTCGCGCACGCCGGCCGAGAATCTCGCCCTGTTCCGCGCCATGAAGGCCGGCGAATTCGCCGACGGCACGCACATCCTGCGCGCCAAGATCGACATGGCCTCGGGCAACATCAATCTGCGCGACCCGGCCATCTACCGCATCCGCAAGGCGACCCACCACAACACCGGCGACGCCTGGTGCATCTACCCGATGTACACCTACGCCCACCCGATCGAGGATGCGCTGGAGAACATCACGCATTCCATCTGCACCCTGGAGTTCGAGGACCAGCGGCCCTTCTACGACTGGCTGCTGGCGCGGCTGGCCGAGCTTGGTTGCGTCAATACCCCCCTGCCGCAGCAGATCGAGTTCGCCCGGCTCAATCTTTCCTATGTCGTGCTGTCCAAGCGCAAACTGATCCAGCTGGTCGAGGAAAAACACGTCGGCGGCTGGGACGATCCGCGCCTGCCGACCCTGGTCGGCGCGCGCCGCCGCGGTTTCACGCCGGAGGGCTTTCGCGCTTTTAACGAAATGATCGGCGTCACCAAATCGGACTCCTGGATCGACATCAGCGTGCTCGAGGAGTGTCAGCGCGAGCACCTCAACGCCACCGCGCCGCGCCGCATCGCCGTGCTCGACCCGGTCAAGCTGGTCATCGACAACTATCCGGCGGGGCAGGAAGAGGAATGCCTCGCTCCCAATCACCCGCAGAAGCCCGAGTGGGGCAAGCGCCCGGTACCGTTCTCGAAGGAACTCTGGATCGAGCGCGAGGACTTCATGGAAGTGCCAAGCAAGGGCTACTTCCGCCTGTTTCCAGGCAACACCGTGCGCCTGCGCTACGGCTTCGTGGTCAAGTGCGTCGGCGCCGAGCGCGATGCCGACGGCAACGTGATGGCGGTGCATTGCGAATACATGCCGGATTCGAAGTCCGGCACGCCGGGCGCGGACAACTACAAGGTCAAGGGCAACATCCACTGGGTTTCCGCCCGCCACGCCTATGCCGCCGAGGTCAGGCTGTATGACCGCCTGTTCGCCGTCGAGGAGCCGGGCGCGGGCGGGCGCGACTTCCTCGCCGACCTCAATCCGAAATCCAAAGTCGTCATCACCGCCCAGCTCGAAGCCGCGCTGAAGGACGCGGCAGCCGAGGACCGCTTCCAGTTCGAACGCCACGGCTACTTCGTCGCCGACCGCTCCGATTCGAAACCCGGCGCGCCGATCTTCAACCGGGCGGTGACGCTGAAAGACTCCTGGAGCAGGAAGTGAGTTTTACGCAACAGCTCGCCACCGCCTGGCGCAACAACAACTCCCTGCTCTGCGTCGGGCTCGACCCCGACCCGGCGAAATTCCCGGTCCATCTCAAGGACAGGCCCGATGCGATCTTGCGCTTCTGCACGGAAATCGCCGACGCCACGGCCGATCTCGCCTGCGCCTTCAAGCCGCAAATCGCCTACTTCGCCGCGCGCCGCGCCGAGGACCAGCTCGAAGCGCTGATCGCCCACATCCACGAAAAACATCCGGGCGTGCCGGTGATCCTCGACGCCAAGCGCGGCGACATCGGCAGCACCGCCGAGCAATACGCGATCGAAGCCTTCGAACGCTACCGGGCCGACGCCGTGACGGTGAATCCCTACATGGGCCGCGACTCGGTCGAGCCCTGGCTGGCGTACAAGGACAAGGGTGTGATCCTGCTCTGCCGCACCTCGAATCCCGGCGGCAGCGATTTACAGTTCCTGAGAGTCGGCGCTGACGACACGCCGATTTACGAACACGTCGCCCGTCTCGTCGCCACCGAGTGGAATACCACGGGCCAATGCGCCCTCGTCGTCGGCGCCACCTTCCCCGGCGAGATCGCCCGCGTCCGCGAGATCGTCGGCGAACTGCCGCTGCTGGTCCCCGGCATCGGCGCCCAGGGCGGCGACATCGAAGCCACGGTGACGGCCGGCAAGACCGCCGCCGGCAACGGCCTGATGATCAACTCTTCGCGCGCCATCCTCTACGCCGGCAAGGGCGAGGACTACGCCGCCGCCGCGCGCAAAGTGGCGCTGGAAACGCGGGACGCGATCAACCGCTGGCGGTAGACGCGGCAACACGCGCGTGCCGGTGGGAAATGGCAGCGACGCTGGATCAGGTACAGCGCCAGGCGGCCGAGTAGTTATTACCCTCACTATTACCTCTATTAGGAGGTAATTACCTCTTCCTCACCCATCGCGCCGCCGGACCACGTCCCACGCAATTCAAGCCCCCCGCGGTCTGCTGCTCCCGCAGCACCGTGCGAATCATGTCCCGGCTGACGCCAGGGCAGGCTTGTTCAAGTTCCGCAATGGTGAACTCCCCAGGAACGCGAACCAGCGCCGCCAGCACCAACTCGCGCTTGGAGCCGCGCGGTGCGGCAATCTCGCCGACCCGCTCGGCGAACTCCTTGTAGGCCATCTTGAGGATGTAGAGCACGAAGTTGATATAGGGCCATGGGTCGTGCTTGCCCTCGTGCCACCCTTGGGAACTCAGTTCCAGCGTCTCGTAGTAACGCGCCTTGTTCTCCTCCACCAGCCGTTCCAGGCTGATGTAGCGCCCAACCTCGTAGCCGAGTCGATGGCACTGAAGCAGCCACAGCAAGCGCGAGACGCGGCCATTGCCGTCGCGGAAGGGATGGATACAGAGGAAATCGAGATTGAAAGCCGCCAGCGCAATCAGCGGATGTACCCAGGCCTCGTCCAGGCAGCGTTGCCAGTCGGCCATCAGGCTCGCCATGGCCTCGCCCGTACGCGCGGCAGCAACCGGTCGGAAGCGCACCCGCTCGCTGCCATCCGCGTAACGCTCGATGATGTCGCCGTCCTTTTCCTTGTACTGCCCCGCATCCCAAATCTGGCCGCGCGCCATGGCGTGCATGCGGCGGATGGTTTCCTCGCTCACCGAGATACCCGCCGACTCGCGATGAATCCAGTCCAGCGCATCGCGATAACCGCGCACTTCTTCCTCGTCCCGATCGCGGAACAAAGGCTTGGGCGCCACCAGCACATCGCGCACGCGGGAGGCATCGAGCGCCACGCCCTCGATGCGATTCGACGACACCGCGCTTTCGATCAGCGCGTGTTCACGCAGAACCTTCAGGCGCTGCGGCGACTGGCGGGTGTATAGCTCCTGCTTACCGCGAAATTCGCCGAGGTCGGCGAGGTACCAGGCGGCGGCGGGGTGGATCGGTGGTGCAGCAATAAACAGACGCAGGGTATTCATTCAGCCTCCTGTCCAAGCGCACCGTCATAGTATTTGGCGTGAGACTGATCAAACAGGAGATCGACATCCAGATTCTGGAACATTTCGTACTTGTTTGCGAGCGGCCAGAACTTTTCATACCCGTAGGGGCTCAGGCCGTTGTAGAAGAACAGCAGGAGTTCATAAGTCGACAACTGCGCCCGAACAATTCGCGCGAAACGCTGCTTTTCCTCCCAAGGTAGATCGCTTTCTTCGATGAACCGGTAGATGTGATAGACGGTGCGAAAGTAGTGCCCAATGTCCGACTGATTATCGAGGAAGAAACTCACATATGCTTGCACGATATTGTTATCCGTAGCGCCGCGAGAGCGCATGAAATCCAAGAAGTCCTGTCGTGCGGATAGTCTCTTAACCAACTCAGCCTTGGGGGGACTCAAGTGTTCTCGACCCAAGTACGTTATTGTTCCATCTTCATTTTTGAATGCGTCATAAAAATACTTAAAGCAGTCCCGACCCCGATGGATAGTGTTGCGCCTCAAGTCACTTACATCCAGCATTCTCACAATGTCCTGATACGCCCCAAGCAAGGCAAAAAAACTGCTCTCGAAAACCTGCCGTTGCATCGTCAGATTCTGTGCTTGCAATTGCTCCTTCTGCCCACGTATTTCACTACGAGTGTATTCCAGCTCTTCGCGTTGCAGCGCCAGTTCCCGCCTTTGCAGGAACATCGTAAAGATCAATACGGCAAACGCGAACGCTGAGAAGAGTGCGTTCAACGCCCCGAATACGTCACCGAACTGTCCGATTTTCTGAGTATCCGTATTGCTATGGACCAGCACGAGCGGCAATAAGAAATAGGATGTCAGTCCGTAGAACAGCCATATCAGAAGCAACGCGAGCAGACCAATTCCCAGCCACGCCAGCTTAGGTTCATGATCCGATTTGGCGTCTTGCTTGTCGAAGTTCATGCTCCGCTCCTCACTCGGCAACCCCGCTCACCATCAACTCCCGCGTCGCCCGCGTCATCGCCACATAGAGCAGCTTCGCTTCCTCGGGCGGGCGCTCTTCGCCTTCCGCCAACTGCTCCACGCCCGCCACGGCGACCAGCGGAAATTCCAGCGCCTTGAGGATGCCCGGGCGACGTCGCGGGCGAAGCGCAGGATGTCGTCGGTGTTGCGGTAATTCAGCTTGAGGATGGTGGTGCGTCCCTGGGCCTGGATACCGACGCGCTTGAAGCTGAACTTCTTGCGCTTGGCATCGCCGTAGACCGACTGTGCGTCATCGTAGAGCACCAGCAGGCCGCGTCGGGGATGGAGGACGATGAAGTCCGGGTGGCGCGTGCTGGGGCCGACGGGGACGTTGTACCAGCATAGGTAATCGTCTTCCAGCTTGGCTTCGAGCCGCTCGGCAAAACGTCGCTCGCCGCCGCTGTCGAAGGTGCAACTGCCCATGCTGGGAATCAACGACGCCATGCTTGGCCTCCAGGGATAGGCAAGAATTCTACCCCGTCGCTTGCCTTTGGCATGGCCCCCGCGCCTGGCGGATCACGGCGTGCCGGCCGGCCTTACTCCAGTCCGATCAGGCGGCGAAATTCGGCCGCCGGCAGCGGCCGGCCGAAATGGTAGCCCTGCACCAGGTCGCACTCCATGGCACGCAGTTCGGCGGCCACGGCCTCGGTCTCGACGCCTTCGGCCAGCACCTTCAGGTTGAGACTGCGCGCCATCTGGATCACCGCGCGCACGATGGCCGCGTCGTCCTGGTCGGTGACGATGTCGCGAACGAAGGACTGGTCGATCTTCAGCTTGTCGACGGCGAAGCGCTTGAGGTAGGCCAGACTCGAATAGCCGGTGCCGAAATCGTCGATCGCCAGCCGCACGCCCACAGCCTGCAAACTCTTTATGGTTGCCAGGACCTGTTCGGCACCGTCGATCAGGATCGACTCGGTAAGTTCCAGCTCCAGCGCCGACGGCATCGCGCCCGACGCGGCCAGCGCACGCCGCACCGTCTCCTCGACATCGCCGCGACGAAACTGGATGGAGGAGATGTTCACCGCCATCGAAAGCTGCGATTGGCCTTGCGCATGCCAGTGCGCCAGCTCGCGGCAGGCTTCCCGCAGCACCCACTCCCCCAGCGGCACGATCAGTCCGCTGTGTTCCGCGGCGGGGATGAAGTCCCCCGGCGCAATCAGTCCATGCTCGGGACACTGCCAGCGCACCAGCGCCTCGCCACCGACGATGCGGCCGCGCTTCAGGTCGACCAGCGGCTGGTAGTGGAGGACGAACTCCGCACGCTCCAGCGCGCGGCGCAGACGACTGTGCAAATCCAGCCTTTCCTGCGCGTCGGCATTCATGCGCTCGGTGTAGAAGCGGAAGGCGTTGCGGCCGGCTTCCTTGGCGTGATACATGGCGGTGTCGGCCTTCTTCAGCAGTTCGTCGAAACCGGCGCCGTCTTCCGGATACACCGCTATGCCGACCGACGCGGAAATCGTCGCCTCGTGGGCGTCGATGTGGAACGGTTCGCCCAGCGCCGTCATGATCTTGCCCGCCACCTGGGCCGGCACCTCGGAGTTGTGCAGATCGGTCAATATCACGAGGAATTCGTCGCCGCCGTGGCGGCTGATGGTGTCCGAGTCGCGCACGCAGGCCTGCAGCCGCTGCGCGGCATCGCGCAACAGCAGATCGCCCACCGGATGGCCGAAGGCATCGTTCACCGCCTTGAAGCGATCGAGATCGACGAACAGCAGCGCCACTTTCCTTCCCGTCCGTTCGCCATGGACGATGGCCTGCTCCATGCGGTCCTGGAGCAGCAGGCGGTTGGGCAAGGCCGTCAACGGGTCGTGATGGGCAAGGAATTCGATCTTCTCCTCGGCTGCCTTGCGCTCGCTGATGTCGGAGAATATGCCGACAAAATGGGTGATCCTGCCTTCCGGATCGCGCACCGAAGAAATGCCCAGCCACTCGGGGAAGACTTCGCCATCGCGGCGCTGGTTCCATATCTCGCCCTGCCAGTATCCGCTGTCGAGCAAGCCACGCCACATCTCGCTGAAAAACTCGCGGCTGTGCCGACCCGATGCCAGCAGGCTCGCGTTGCGCCCGACGACGTCGGCAGCGGCATAGCCGGTCACCCTGGCAAAGGCCTGGTTGACCGAGATGATGCGGCCACCGGCGTCGGTGATCATGATCGCCTCGCCGCTGCTCTCGAACACCTTTGCCGCCAGCCGCAGCTCCTCTTCGGCGCGCCGCTGCAGGGTGCTGTCGCGGGTCGTGCCCTCGACGCCGACGACATCGCCGGCCGCATTGCGGATGAAATGCGCGTTGGTGCGCACCCACAGTTCATGACCGTCCTTGTGCCGCAGGCACGACTCGCCGCCGACGATATGGCCGCCGTTGGCCCGCATGCGCGCCAGAAATTCCTCGCGCCCGGCCTGCGAACAATAGAGATCCGCCAGCTTGAGGCCGAGCACCTCCTCGACCGTATAGCCGAGCAACTGTTCGACCGAGCGCGAGGCGCGCGTGATGATTCCGCTGCTGTCGGTCCGGTAGTAGGTATCCTGCAGGTCGTCGAGAATGCCGCGCAATTCGCGCTCCGACTCGGCCACGGCGCGCTGCGCTTCGAAAATCGGCGTGAGGTCGGTGATGAAACCGAATGAACCGACCACTTCGCCGTGCTCGTTGCGATGAGTGGAATTGTTGAGCAAGATGGGGAAGGTCGTTCCATCCTTGCGGCGACCGACAAGCTGATAGCGGCGGCGATCCGTACTCTCGATGCGCTGCATTTGCGCGATCAGTTCGGCGCGGCTGTCCTCCGTGATGAAATCGAGCGGCGTTTTTCCCAGCCACTCCTCGCGCGGATAGCCGAACAGCTTGCACAGCGTGTCGTTGACTTCGATGAAGCGGCGCTGGCTATCGATCGCAAAATAGCCGTCCACGGCGCTGTCGATCACATGCCTATAGTAGCGTTCGCCCTCGCGCAGCGCGGCTTCGATCTTGCGCGTCGCCGACGCGTCGCGAAATATCGCCACATGCAGCAGGCGCTCGCCGTCGTGCACCTGATAGACGCGAACCTCGACCGGCAACAGGCTGCCATCCCGGCGTCGGTAGTCGGTATTGACCACGCGCACCTGCTCGGTCAGATTCTCGGCCCAGGCGCGCCACGCCGCGGCGTCGGCAAAGCTGGTGGTGATCTCCCAGACATGCCGACCGAGGACTTCGTCGCGCGTATAACCCAGCAGCTCGCAGGCCCGATCATTGACTTCGACATAGGCGCCGTTGGCCGCGTCCACCAGCGAAACGCCGTCGCCGATGCGGTCGAGCACGCCGCCGAGAATCATATGCCGGCCGAATTCGCTGTAGCGCCCGCCGGGCTTGACCAGTTCGCGACGCAGGCGGGCAATGGTGTTGCGCAGGAACTCGACGTGGCGACCTTGCATGGTGCGCACAATGTCGTGGCGCGTCACCACGCCCAGCATGCGGCCTTCGGCGACCACCAGCAGGCGGCGCACGCCCAGCTCGGCCATGCGCTGCACCGCCAGCTGCAGCGGCTGGTCGGGCGTGATGGTGTGTACCCCGGGCGTCATCAGGGTGGCCAGCGGCGTCTGCAAGGGCTCGCCGCCGGCGACACGCACCACGTCGCGATCGGTCAGCATGCCTACCGGGAGGTCCGCCTCGGTCACCACCACGTGGTCGCTGTTGCGCCTGTGCATCAGGCGCAGGGCATCGGCCAGCGAAGCGCTGCCGTCGAGCGCCGTGACACCCTGGCTCATTGCCGCGCCGACGATCTTCAGCTCAACCAGGTATTCGTCGCCGAGATGCGTCAGAAAGTCCGCCTCGGATATCACGCCCGCCACCCGGCCCTCGGCGTCCACCCCCACCAGATGACGAACGCCATGCATCAGCATGTGCTGGTAGGCATCGCGGTAATCGACGGCGAGCGGCAACGTCACCACCGGGCGGCTCATCACCTCGGCGACGGGACTGGCGGGGGAAAGCGCGTCTTCGGCCAACAGTGCCACGGCATCGCGCTCGGTGAAGATTCCGCAGGGACGCCGGTCCTCGTCCGTCACCACGACGCAACTGATCCGCCTGCGTTCCATGGTACGCAGCACCTCGCCCAACGCCTCATCGGCGCCGCAAGTCACCACATCCGAAGCAAGAATCGACTCCAGAGAAAGCGCGTTCACCCGATCAACCCGCGATGGAGATGACGGCAAGAATAGCAGCAAAGCGGACTGCCCCTGCTGCTGGCCTCGCCGCCACGGCGCCACGATGTCGTCATCGCTTGCCATTGCCCCACGTCTGCCGTATTTTTCAGCCAGGGCTGCGCTTGATGTCAATATCCGCAAGAATGTCCTCCCCGCCTCGCTCGGGGACATAATGTCGGCACTGGCTTCACCGCAACTTCGTCTTAGTCAATCGCTTCCGGAGACGTCTTATGAGCACTTCCATTGCACCCTATACCGAGATCGCCGACCGCGAGCTGCTGATTGAATTCCGCGACGCGCTGAACGACCAGGTGGCCAGCTTCGAACGTCAGGTGGCCCACCTGCGCCGCGAGCCCGACGACCGCGATTCGATTGCCACGCTGTTCCGCGCCTTGCATACCATCAAGGGCGACGCGTCGATCTGCCGCTTTGAACTCGGCGTCAGGATCACCCACCCCATCGAGAGCCTGCTGGTCCGCATGCGCGAAGGCAAGCTGAGCTTCTCGCCGCTCCTGGCTGAGGCCATTCTGCTGGCGCTCGATCGACTGGAGCTGGCAGTCGAGGCATTGCTGGCCGGCCGTTCGCTGGCCCCGCTGCACCTGCAGGCGCTGATCGACGGACTCGACACGCTAGGCAGCAGCGAGGACGCCGCGCTGGATGCCGGCTCGGTAGCCCTGATCGAGGCCGTCACCGGCTTTCGGCCCGCGGGCGCGGCAGCAAAGCTTGTGCCCCGGGCGGCAGCACGCGGGCACAACAATGCCGCCGACCTGAAATTCTTCCAGCGTCTGGCGTTGCAACTGGAATCCTATTCGCCGCTGTTCAAGGGGCGCAGCGGCCGCCTGCTGCGGCTGGCGCTCGATACCAACGCCCGTGCCGGCAAGCCGGTGGATGCCGCACAACTCGAGGCGGCCGTCTATCTGCATGATATCGGAATGATGTTCCTGCCGGAGTCGGTCTGGCTCAAGGTCGGCGCACTGACCGACGCCGAGCGGAAAGTGATGCACGAGCATCCGTCGTTTGCCGCCGGACTCGCCGAACGCATGGTCGGCTGGCAGGACGCCGCCCTGATGATCGCCCAGCATCACGAAATGGTCGATGGCAGGGGTTATCCGGAGGGGCTGAAGGACGACCGGATCGTTCCCGGCGCCAAGATTCTTTCCATCATCGACGCCTTCGAGTCGGTGACGCTGAAGCACAGCCATCGCGGCGAAGGCCGGTCGCTATTGCGCGCGGTGGCGGAAATCAACGCCAGCGACAACCAGTTTTCCACCGAGTGGATCGAACATTTCAACCAGGTGATCAGGGGCATGGTCGAAGCCTGAGCAAAGCCTGTCGCAACACGCACCGCGCGGAAACAGGACAGCGGTATAATTTATCTTTTCATTCCTACGCCCGCGGCACCCGACCATGCGCTCCATGACCCTTTCCCGCTTTCTCATCGAAGAGCAACGCAGCCGGAACGTGATATCGCCCGACCTGCGACTTCTGATCGAAGTCGTCTCGCGTGCCTGCAAGGCAATTTCCATCGCCATCGGCAAGGGCGGATTGGCCGGCGTGCTGGGGAGCGCAGGCAGCGACAACGTGCAGGGCGAAGTGCAGAAAAAGCTCGACGTGATTTCCAACGAAATCCTGCTCGAAGCCAACGAATGGGGCGGCCACCTGGCCGGCATGGCCTCCGAGGAAATGGAATTGCCGCACGCCATTCCCAACCGCTACCCGAAAGGCGAATACCTGCTGCTGTTCGATCCGCTCGACGGTTCGTCGAATATCGACGTCAATGTCTCGGTCGGCACCATCTTCTCGGTATTGCAGTGCCCCGAGGGCATGGACCCGACCGAGCAGGCCTTTCTCCAGCCAGGGGCGCGACAGGTCTGCGCCGGCTATGCCGTGTATGGACCGACCACGCTGCTGGTGTTGACCATGGGTAATGGCGTGAATGTATTCACGCTGGACCGTGAATTCGGCAGATTCGTGCTCACCCAGGAAAACGTGAAGATTCCCGAGGCGACGCAGGAATTCGCGATCAATGCGTCCAACATGCGGTATTGGGACGCGCCGGTCAAGCGCTATGTGGACGAACTGCTGGCGGGCAAGGACGGCCCGCGCGGACAGGATTTCAACATGCGCTGGGTGGCGTCGATGGTGGCCGACGTGCACCGCATCCTCAGTCGCGGCGGCATCTTCATGTACCCGATCGACAGCAAGACGCGCGCCCAGGGCGGCAAGCTGCGACTGATGTATGAAGCCAACCCGATGGCCATGATCGTGGAACAGGCGGGCGGTGCGGCGACCGATGGCCGGCGGCGCATTCTCGACATCGTGCCGGAACAGCTCCATCAACGCGTTCCGGTGATCCTCGGCTCGAAGCAAGAAGTCGAACGCGTCACGCGCTACCACGACAAATAGGCGGTAGATCGTTGCAATGGACCTTTCCAAGCTCAACGCATTGTTGATCGACGACATTCCCGAGATGCGCTCCTCGGTGCGCATCCAGCTTGCCGACTGCGGGCTGGAACGCTGCGATACGGCACGCAATGTCAAGGAGGCGGTCGATCGGATATCGGCCAAGCGCTACGACCTGATCGTCTGCGACTACAACCTGGGCCAGGGCGCCGACGGTCAGCAGTTGCTGGAACTCGTGCGTCGCCGCAAAATCCTGCCGCTGACCACCGTGTTTCTGATGATTACCGGCGAGACCGGTTATGAGCAGGTGTCCACCGCCGCCGAATACGCTCCCGACGACTACCTGATCAAGCCCTTCACCTCGCAGACGCTACAAACCCGGCTGGACCGGATCATCGACAAGAAGCAGGCGCTGCGCCCGGTGTATCAGCACCTGGGCGAGCGTGGCGAGCGGCAGAAGGCGCTCGCCGAATGCGATGCGATGCTGGCGCAGCAGTCGCGCTATGCGCTCGACCTGCTGCGCATCAAGGGCGACCTGCTGCTCGAAACGCAACGCAACGACGAGGCGCTGGCCCTCTATCAAAGCGTCCTCGATCAGCGCGCCACCCCCTGGGCCTCGGTCGGCATGGCGCGAGCGCTGGCGGCCAAAGGCGATGGCGCCGCGGCCAAGGAACACCTGAGCAACGCGATCGGGGCCTACCCCAACTACCTTGCAGCCTACGACTCGCTGGCCAGCCTGCTGGAAAAGGACGATAGCGCCGCCGCTCAGCAAGTCGTGGAGCAGGCGCTGAAGGTCGCCCCCTCGACCCAGCGCCAGCGCCAACTCGGCGCCCTGGCCTTGGGCAACAAGGATTTCTCCCGCGCCGAAGAGGCCTTTCGGCGAACCGTGGAAAAGGATCGCACGGGCTTCTTCAAGAGCCATGACGATTACTCGGGTCTGGCCAAGAGCCGGGTCGAGCAAGGCAAGGTGCAAGAGGCGCTCACCGCGATCAAGGAAATGGGCCAGCACTTCGCTCGCAGCGCCGAGCTGACGGTGCGTCAGGCCGCGGTGGAAAGCATCGTGCACGCGAAAGCGGGCAATCCGGCGGCGGCCAAGGCAGCCCTGGACCGCGCGCTGGAGGCCGCAGGCACCAATAGCGACATCGACGTCTCGGCCTCGCTCGAACTCGCCAACGCCTGCTTTGCTGCCGGCGACCAGGACCAGGCCAAGCGGATTCTCAAGAATGTGGCCGAGGATCACCAGGAAAACGACGCGGTGCTGGAGCAGGCGCAGGCCGTCTTTCGCTCCGCCGGCCTCGACGACGAAGGCGAGATATTCCTCGAAGCGACCCGGGAGCGCATGATCCGGCTCAATAACGATGCAGTGGCCCTGGCCAAGTCCGGCGAACTCGACAAGGCCAGCGCCATGCTCGACGAGGCCGCCGACCGTTTGCACAACAACGCCCAGGTGGCAATCAATGCGGCGATTGCCGCCATGATGCGAATCCAGCGCCAAGGCGCGTCGGCCGAACTGATCGACAAGGCGCATCGCTACATTACCCAAGCCAATCGCGCCAATCCCGATCATCCCCGCCTGGGCGAAGCGGTCCAGCTTTACCGCAAGTTCGCACCGCCCGATGCACCGCCGCTCAAGGTGAATCTATGAGCCCGCTCATCGCCGGCGCCATCCATGATGCCAAGAACGGGCTGAACGTGCTCAATACCTGGCTCGAGGAGGCGCGGCGCGCGGCGCCCTCGGCCGCGATCGACGAGGCGCGCGCGGTCGCCGCGCGCGTCAGCGCGCAGCTGGTTGAATTGCTGGCGCTCTACCGCGCCGGCGAAGACACTCTGCGCCTGGCGATCGAAGACCATGACTTGACGGATTTTTGCCAGGAAGTGACGAGCGAAGTCATCCTGCCTCCGGGCAGCGCGCTGCGCATCGAGTCCGACACGGATGCAGCCGCCGCGATCGGCGCCTGGGCCTTCGATGCCTATCAGGTCAAACTGGTGCTGCAGGAGGCCTTGCGCAATGCGGTGCGCCACGGCGCGCAGCACATCCGCTTTGCCGTCGCCGCACAAGCGGGCGGCGGCTTGCGCTTCACGGTCAGCGATGACGGCCCGGGATTCCCGCAGGAAGTGCTGGATGGCGAAGCGCGCGCGATGGACAGCGACAGCAGCGGCATCGGCCTCGTCTTCGCGCGCCTGATCGCCAACCGCCACGCCACGCCCGGCGGTCGCCACGGCCGGATCGAACTCTCAAATGATGGCGGCGCCGTGTTCGCGCTGCTGCTGCCCTGATCCGTTGCCTTCACTGACCGCCGGAAGCGCCTTGCGCCATCGGACGCGCCGTAGCGTCGGCGCCGACTGTTGCCGGGTCCGCTGACAGCCTCAGATCACCCGATCATTGCCGCCATCGACGGGAACCTGCGCGCCCGTCGTCTTGGCGAACAGGGCGCCGCACATCTCCGCGGCAAGTTCGGCGACGTCGCGGCTGGTGACCTCGGTCTGCAGGATGTTGTTCTTCTTGTAAGCCTCGACGCTGAGGCCGTAGTGCCTGGCCCGCGACGCCAGCACCTCGTCCGTCCAGATACCGGTATCGAACACCGCATTCGGATGCAGCGAGTTGATCCTGATGTTGTCGCCGCCCCATTCGAGCGCCGCCACGCGCGCCAGCTGGTTGAGCGCGGCCTTGGAGGCCGAATAGGCGGCTGCGCCGGGACCCGGCGCGGGAACATTCTTGGAACCGATGACGACTACGCGACCGCCGCGTGGAGCGAGCTTGAGGAAGGGATGCGCCTCGCGCATCAGAACCAGGTTGGCATCCAGATTGACCCGCATGACCCGGCGCCAATCTTCCGTCTGCAGCGCGTCGATGCGGCAGCCGCCCGGGAAGATGCCGGCGTTCAGCACCAGCATGTCGAGCCCGCCGAAGGTCTCGGCAGCGCGCGCCAGAACGCTGCGCAATTGATCCTCGGCAGCGACATCGCATGCGACGCCGAGAAAATCCGGCCGCTGGTAGAGCGAACCTATCGCCGGATTCAGGTCGATGCCCACCACCGCGGCGCCGCGCGCCAGCAAGGCGTCCACGCAGGCTTTGCCGATGCCCGAGGCGGCACCCGTCACCAGCGCAACCTCGCCGGCGAAAGGCGGCGGCTTGCCGCCCTTGCGCAACTTTGCCTGTTCGAGATCCCAGTATTCGACATCGAAGATGTCCTGCGCCGGCAGCGCCCGATAACCGCCGAGCGCCGTCGCGCGGGCGATGATCTCCATCGTATGGGCGTAGATTTCGGCCACGATTGCCGCGTCCTGCGCCGTTCGCCCAACGGCGCACATGCCCAGTTGGGGATCGAGCACCACCCGCGGCGCGGCATCCAGCATGGTCTTGCGTTCCTTGGCAAGCATTTCGTGCGCGGCGAAATAGGCGCGGTAGTCTGTCGCATAGGCCTGCACATCGCGGCCGAGCATGGGCAGGCGCTTGGTGCGGATCACATGGTCCGGTGTCGCCGGCCCTTGCCGCGCAACCGTCGCCAGATCGTCCCGGCGGACGAAGGCCATTGCCTGCGCATCGGCGTGTCGCGCCACCAGCACCGGAAACCCGGCGACATCCGAAATCTCCTTGCGCAAGCGCGCCAGGTCGAGCCCGGCGACCGCGCCGGGCGAACGGTCCGCCGCCAGTCCAATGTCCCAGGCCTGCTTGCGCTTGAGATAGCCTTCGGCCCGCCCCACCAGATCGATCATGCGCCCGTAGGATTCCTCCGCCGTCTCGCCGAAAGAGAAGATGCCGTGGTTCAGCAATACCATGCCGATGGTCTGCGGCCCGGCGTCACGGGCGAATTGCTCCGCACACAGGCGGGCCAGATCGAAGCCGGGCATCACATACGGGACCACCACCACCGAGTCGCCGTAGATTTCGCGGATGCCTGCCTCGCCAGCTACCGAATTGGTCACGGTGACCACCGCATCGGCATGCGTATGGTCGACGTATTTGTAGGGCAGGATGGCGTGCAGGATGGCCTCGACCGAAGGCACCGGCGCCGAGGCGCGCGTCATGTGGGTGACCAGTTCGTTGACCATCGCCGGGTCGGACAGGGCGGGAAGCAGTGCAAGCCGCTTGAGATGCTCCAGTCGGACTGGCGCAAAACCGCCTTCCTCGATCTTTTCGAGATCCCAGCCGCTGCCCTTGACATACAGGATTTCCTCGTCTTCGCCGAAGGCGTTCTTCCCGGCAAGCTTCACCGACGTATTGCCGCCGCCATGCAGTACCAGCGACTTGTCACGGCCGAGCAGGCGCGAGGTGTAAACCCGTCGCCCCAGGTCATCGACGCAGGCTGGCATGTCACGGCTGTCGTAGAGATTGTTCATGGCTGACGATGGACAGGATTGAGATGGGGTCTGCAGTGGTGCTTCAGCGTGGGGTCAGAGCCGACGTTCGCCCGCGTCCGGCGCCGCGCCCACTGCCTTGGCAAGCGGATCGCTCACGATGTCCATTGGCCCAGTTCCCCGGCGAGAGCGACGCCGCGCTCGGAAATGATGCCGCTGATCAAGGCCGCCGGCGTCACGTCGAAGGCGGGATTGGCTACCGCGACGTCGCCGGCTGCAAGCTCTTCTGCGGCACGTTCTTCGATCGGTATGGCCGCCCCCGAGGGACAGGCAAAATCGATGGTCGACAGCGGCGCCGCGACATAGAACGGCACGCCGTGCGCCCGTGCGGCAAGCGCCTTGAGATAGGTGCCGACCTTGTTCGCCGTGTCGCCGTTGGCGGCAATGCGATCGGCGCCGACGATCACCAGATCGACCTTGCCCTGCATCAACAGCAGGCCGGCGGCATTGTCGGCAATCAGCGTGTGCGGCACGCCAGCTTCGCGCAGCTCCCAGGCGGTGAGCAAGCCCTGGTTGCGCGGCCGCGTCTCGGAGACCCAGACATGCACGGCAATCCCGGCGGCATGGGCCGCGTAGATCGGGGCAATCGCGGTGCCGTGCTCGACGGTGGCCAGACGGCCCGCATTGCAGTGGGTCATGACATTGACAACTGCAGGCGCCGCCTGCCTGGAATAGTCACCCCCTTTCCCAGAATGGGAGTTGCGGGGATTGTCCTTTTCTTTGCCGAAGGCAGAATGGATTGCCGCTATCAGCGGCAATCCATTCTGCCCGATGGCGGCATTGGCGGCCTTGTCCTCGCTAGCGATGGCCCGCGCCTCTTTCCAGGCCGTGTCTCGCCGTGTCGCCGGCGCCGACTCCTGCAGCACACGACGCATGCGCGTCAGCGCCCAGTGCAGATTGACGGCGGTGGGCCGCGTTGCGGCCAATGTTTCAATGACCTGGGTCAGGCGCGGATCGGAGGCGTCGTCCGCCAGTCCGAGCGCCACCCCATAGGCCGCTGTGGCGCCGATCAGTGGCGCACCGCGCACCTGCATGACACGTATCGCATGGGCGGCATCCTCCAGGGTCGCCAGGCGCTGCATGACCGCTTCACGCGGCAGGCGCGTCTGGTCGAGAATGAGGATGGACCCGCCATCCTCGACCAGGGTCGGGAATTTCATGGCCCATCCCCCATCCCCCGCCCCGAGGGCGGGAGTGACCGCGGTTCGCCGGCCTCGCCGGCTCCGCGTGAAGGCGGTCCCGCCTTGAGGCGACCCTGCGGCGGAATCCTCAACTCAGCTTGCCGTGGCAGTGCTTGTACTTCTTGCCGCTGCCGCACGGACACGGATCGTTGCGGCCAACCTTGGGCGTGTGGCGCTCGACCGGCTGGGCCGGTTTTGCCGCGGCGGCACCGAGCGCTTCGTCGTAGTTGGCATGGTGGTACTGCACGTTCTCGAGTTGTGGCGGAGCCTCGGCCTCTTCGATCTGTTCCTCGCTGCGCACCTCAACCGTCATCAGCAGCTTGGAAACCTCGCTGCGCACCGTCTGCAGCAGCCCCTCGAACAATTCGAAAGCCTCGCGCTTGTATTCCTGCTTCGGGTTCTTCTGCGCATAGCCGCGCAGATGGATGCCCTGGCGCAGATGGTCGAGCGCCGACAAGTGCTCGCGCCAGTGAGTGTCGAGGCTTTGCAGCATGACATTGCGCTCGAAGCCGGACCAGGCGGCGGCGTCGACATTACCCGTCTTTTCCGCATAGGCGGCATCGCCGGCATCCAGAAGTCGGCGCAGGATATCATCGTCGCCGAGTTGCGGATCGGCCTTGATCCATTCGCCCACCGCCAGCTTGAGGTGCAGTTCGGCCGCCAGCGCCGTTTCCAGGCCGCTGACGTCCCATTGCTCCTCGACGCTCTCGGCCGGAATGTAGAGGCGGAAAGTATCGTGAATCTGGCCCTGACGCATGGCCGTGATGGTCTCGGCGATGTCGCCGCTATCGAGCAGCTCGTTGCGTTGCTGATAGATCACCTTGCGCTGGTCGTTCGAGACGTCGTCGTATTCGAGCAACTGCTTGCGGATATCGAAGTTGCGCTGCTCGACCTTGCGCTGCGCCGACTCCAGCGAGCGGCTGACCAGCGGATGCTCGATCGCCTCGCCTTCGGGCATCTTGAGGCGCACCATGATGGCGTTGAGGCGTTCGCCGGCGAAAATCTTCAGCAGCGAGTCGTCCAGCGCCAGGTAGAAGCGCGACGAGCCCGGATCGCCCTGGCGCCCCGAACGGCCGCGCAGCTGATTGTCGATACGGCGCGACTCGTGGCGCTCGGAGCCGATGATGTGCAGGCCGCCGGCGGCCAGCACTTGGTCATGCACCTTTTGCCATTCGGCCTTGAGTGCTGCGGTGCGCCTTTCCTTCTCGTCAGCGCTGAGCGATTCGTCGTCGCGGATTGCGCTGGTCGGCTTTTCGATGTTGCCACCCAGCACGATGTCGGTACCGCGACCGGCCATGTTGGTGGCGATGGTGATCATGCCCGGGCGTCCGGCCTCGGCGACGATCTCGGCTTCGCGCGCATGCTGCTTGGCATTCAGCACCTGATGCGAAAGTTTCTCCTTGTCCAGCAGGGCCGACAGCAGTTCGGAGTTCTCGATCGAGGTGGTGCCCACCAGCACCGGCTGGCCCCGCTCGTGGCAAGCGCGGATGTCGGCGATGATCGCCGCATGCTTCTCCGGCGCCGTGCGGTAGATCTGGTCGTTTTCGTCCTTGCGGATCATCGGCCGGTTGGTCGGGATCACCACGGTTTCGAGGTTGTAGATCTGGTGGAACTCGTAGGCCTCGGTGTCCGCCGTGCCGGTCATGCCGGCGAGCTTGCCGTACATGCGGAAATAGTTCTGGAAGGTGATCGAGGCCAGGGTCTGGTTCTCCGCCTGGATCGCCACGCCTTCCTTGGCCTCGACGGCCTGATGCAGGCCGTCCGACCAGCGCCGGCCGGCCATCAGGCGGCCGGTGAACTCGTCGACGATGATCACTTCGCCGTCCTGCACCACGTACTGCTGGTCACGGTGATACAGGGTATGCGCACGCAACGCGGCGTAGAGATGGTGGATCAGCAGGATATTGGCCGGCTCGTAGAGGCTGCTGCCCTCGGCCAGCATGCCCAGGCGGGCCAGAATTTCCTCCGCCTTTTCGTGACCGCCTTCGGTCAACAACACTTGGTGCGATTTGAGATCGACCGTGTAGTCCCCTGTGTCTACTTCGCCCTCGCCCTGCGCGGCTTCGCCCCGGGTCAACAGGGGCGGCACCGCATTCATGCGCAGGTAAAGCTCGGTATGGTCTTCGGCCTGGCCGGAGATGATCAGCGGCGTGCGCGCCTCGTCGATCAGGATCGAATCCACTTCGTCGACGATGGCATAGGCAAGTCCGCGCTGGACGCGCTCGTCGGCCGAGTACACCATGTTGTCGCGCAGGTAATCGAAGCCGAATTCGTTGTTGGTGCCGTAGGTGATGTCGGCGGCGTAAGCGGCCTGTTTTTCATCGTGCGGCATTTGCGAAAGATTGACGCCGACCGAAAGACCGAGGAAGCGGTAGATGCGCCCCATCCAGTCCGCGTCGCGGCTGGCCAGGTAATCGTTCACCGTGATCAAATGCACGCCCTTGCTGGTAAGCGCGTTCAGATAGACGGCGAGCGTCGCGGTCAGGGTCTTGCCTTCACCGGTACGCATTTCGGCGATCTTGCCGTAATGCAGCACCATGCCGCCAATCAGTTGCATATCAAAATGGCGCAGGCCGAGCACCCGGCGGCTTGCCTCGCGCACCACGGCGAAGGCTTCCGGCAACAAGGCGTCCAGAGACTCGCCTTGGGCATGGCGGTTGCGGAACTCGTCCGTCTTCGCGCGCAATGCCTCGTCGGCAAGCGGCGAAATGGCAGCTTCCAGCGCATTGATGCGGGCGACAGTCTGTGAATACTGCTTGATCAGCCGGTCATTGCGACTGCCGAAGATCTTCTTGAGAAAGCCGGTTATCATTTTTTTCAATCAAAAGCCGGCTTCAGAGAAAGCTTATATCCGCGCAAGCGGACGTTACGCTGGAACTAAAACCGGAGATCATGGGGTACGCGGCCGCGATTCGACCGGGGAAAAGCAAAACGAGGATTTTAGCATGCGGAGGGTGTCCGCCTCCCCGCACGCTCAGTGGCGATGCGCGACTTGCTTCTGGCTCGCCTGCGCCAGACGCAGGAAGCGGTCCGGATTCTGCGCCAGACCGCGAATGCGCACCTCAAAATGCAGGTGCGGCCCGGTGGAACGTCCAGTAGATCCCACTTCGGCGATTTTCTGGCCGCGTTTTACCAACTGTCCGGGCTTGACCAGCAGCCTTGAGGCATGTGCATAACGCGTGGTCAAATCCTTGCCGTGGTCGATTTCCACCATATTCCCGTATTGCGGATGGCGCTCGGCGGCAATCACCACCCCGGAGGCGGCGGCACGGATGCCGGTACCGGCCAGCGCCACGAAATCCACACCCTCGTGCATGGCCCGCTCGCCGGTAAACGGATCGACGCGCCAACCGTAAGTCGAGGCATTCCATTGCATCTCCACCGGCAGGCTGGTCGGCAACAGGCTCTTCCTGATACGGTCCTCGAGCATCTGCGACTCGATCATGGAAATCGCGTCGGATTTCGCTTCGACCTGATTCGCCAATGCGTCAACAGCTCGTTGCAGTTCCGTCGAAGATACCGCCGCCGGCAATACCAGAGGACCGCCGCGGCCATCGGACTTGACCTCAAAGGCCTTGAGGTCCTGGGGTTTGACGCCCGCCATGCCGGCGAGCCGCTCGCCTATCGTGTCGAGTCGCATCAGTTGCGCCTGCATCTGGCCCAGCTTGACCGCCATGGCGTTCAGGTTTTCGCGCACGAAATCCTTCGAACGCTGAGTCTCTTCGGCGTTTACCGCACGCACCAGATCCTGCAGAAAGGGAAGCCGGATTTCCGCCGCATGGCGGACCGTGACATAGGAAAACAGCGACGACAAGACAAGGACCGAGCTAAACAAGGCCACCACAAAAAATACCGCATGACGCCAAGTCAGCGTGATGCTTCTTGCGGTTGCCAGCCGGTCAGAGACGAGAATAATATGCATCCCTTCCCTCCCTTCAGTTTCGTTTTTAGTTATGGCCAGCAGGTTTAACGCCGATAATGCCTGCGTCAGCCTTCACTAAAACTTCATTTTCGATGACAGCGCGCAGTCTCCAGGAACACCTTGCCTCCGGTGACAGCATGGCGCGGCTTGCGGCCCACGCCCAACGTCTGCTCCAATTCCAGCATCGTCTGGAAGCCGCTTTGCCGGAGGCGCTAAGACCTCATGCCCGGGTTGCCAACTTCCGTCTGGGGAAACTATTTATCCACGCCGCCAACGGCGCGGTCGCGGCGAAAATCCGTCAATTCGGACCACGTCTCGCCAGCGATTTATCGAACAAGGACGCAAAGGTAACCCAAATTGAGGTCCGAGTGCAAGCCCGAAACCCCTCTCCACCAAGGCCGCCACACCAAAGGCCCACCCTGCCTGGGTTTAGACAGAAGCAAGGACTTACTGATTTGGCGTGCCGCCTACCCAGTGAATCTCCACTTAAGGCCGCGTTGGAGCGCCTGATCCGCAGCATCAAAGAATGAACAGACGCTCGGCGGCCATCAGGACCAGCACTACAAACGCGAAAACCAGCGCGGCCTTGGCGACGCGACCCGACAAGGCCAGGTAACGTCTGTCGCCTGTAAACAACCAGGCGACGATTCCGCTGCCAATGGTGATCGCCGTAAGTATGCCGACGATCCGCAACAAGAGCATGGCTACACCAGTTGCGGATACAGCCGGGCGATGCTTCCCGGCGCTTCCTCGGCACGCTGAAAGCTGACCAACTCCCAGGCCGAAGCATCGGCCAGCAGTTCGCGCAGCAGCATATTGTTCAGCGCGTGCCCCGACTTGTGGGCTGAAAACGCTCCCAGCAAGGGATGGCCGGCGAGGTAGAGATCGCCGATCGCGTCGAGAATCTTGTGCTTGACGAATTCGTCGGCGTAACGCAGGCCATCGCTGTTGAGCACCCGGTACTCGTCCATCACGATGGCGTTTTCGAGGCTGCCCCCCAGAGCCAGCCCCTGATCGCGCAGGCTTTCGACATCCTGCATGAAGCCGAAGGTGCGGGCTCGCGCCACCTCCCGCAGATAGGATTGATCGGCAAAATCGATGCGGGCCCGCGAAGCGGCGCGATCCATCGCCGGATGATTGAAAACAATGGAGAATTCCAGACTGAAGCCGTCATAGGGCGACAGCCGCGCCCATTTGTCGCCGTCCTTCGCTTCGACGACCTTCTTCACCCGCAGAAATTTCTTGGCGGCGTTTTGTTCCTCGATCCCGGCCGACTGGAGCAGGAAAACGTAGGGAGCCGCCGAGCCATCCATGATCGGCAGTTCGGCAGCGTCGACATCAATATAGATGTTGTCGATACCGAGTCCAGCCAACGCGGACATCAGGTGCTCGACAGTGGCGACCTTGACCCCACCCCGTTCCAGGCAGGAGGCCAGCCGCGTATCGCCGACGCCGAAGGGGTCGGCCTTGAGATCGACCGGAGGCGTCAGGTCAACACGACGAAAGACGACACCGGTATCCGGCTGAGCCGGGCGCAGCGCAAGCGACACCTTGGCGCCGGAGTGCAGCCCCACGCCGGTGGCCTTGACGACTGATTTCAGGGTGCGCTGACGAAGCATGGTGCTGCAATCTATATGGAATTGTGCGGAGCGGCAATTTTATCACGCAAGCCTGCTGCGGCGGGAGAAACCCCCGCCGCAGCGCTTGCAAGACCGCCCTTTCAATCAGACTGACGACGCAGGAAAGCCGGAATGTCGTACTTGTCCACGCCGGACGCCGCCATCGCATCCGCTTGCGCGTTGCGTGGCGTGCTGCCGCGCGCGCTGCTGGTGACGCTGGAGAGATCGATCTGCACCTGGCTGATCCCGGCGTCGTACACCGGCAGATTGTCGGTTCCGGTGCGCAGGCCGACCGTCTCGACCATGCTGATCCGCGGCTTGACGGCCTCGCGGGCGACGACGCCGCCGAGGCCGGTGGCGACCACCGTCACGCGCAACTGGTCTTCCATGGTCTCGTCGAACACGGCGCCACAGATCACGGTGGCCTCGGGCGCTGTGTATTGGCGGATGGTGTTCATCACCTCCTTGTATTCCTTGAGGCCGAGCGTAGTGCTGGCAGTGATGTTCACCAGCACACCGCGCGCACCGGAAAGCTCGATGCCTTCCAGCAACGGACTGGCCACCGCCTCCTCGGCCGCGACGCGGGCGCGATCGACGCCGGCGGCGACGGCGGAGCCCATCATGGCCTTGCCCATCTCGCCCATCACGGTGCGCACGTCCTCGAAGTCGACGTTGACCAGACCCGGCACGTTGATGATCTCGGCGATGCCGCCCACCGCGTTGCGCAGCACGTTGTCGGCCGCCTGGAAGGCTTCGAGCATGCTGACTTCGTCGCCGAGGACCTCTTCGAGCTTTTCGTTGAGGATGATGATCAGCGAATCGACATGGCGGGCCAGCTCGGCCACGCCCTCTTCCGCCAGGCGCTTGCGCTTGCCTTCGTATTCGAAGGGCTTGGTCACCACGGCCACGGTCAGGATGCCCAGTTCGCGCGCCACCTCGGCGACGATCGGGCCGGCGCCGGTGCCGGTGCCGCCGCCCATGCCGGCGGTGATGAACACCATGTGCGCACCCGTCAGCGCCTCGGCGATGCGCGCACGGTCGAGCACGGCAAGTTCCCTGGCCTTTTCCGGCTTGCCGCCCGCGCCCAGCCCCGGGCCGAGTTGCAGCTTGACGTGGGCGCTGCTTTTCTTCAGCGCCTGCGCATCGGTGTTGCAGCAGATGAATTCGACGCCGCCCACACCTTCGCGAATCATGTGCTCAACCGCATTGCCGCCCGCGCCGCCAACGCCGACGACCTTGATTACCGTCGAGCTCGTGTCCGGTTCCGGTGTCGCTACTTCCTCGAGTTCAAACATTCTCGCCTCCTGAAAAGACCCACTTGATCAAAAATTCCTGGTGAACCACGCCCGCATCCGCGCCAGAACCTGCCCAAAGCTCCTCGGGCTCTGCGCCTTCATGCCGCGCTGACGCTGCGCCACCCCTTCCAGCAACAAACCCATCGCCGTGGAGTAGCGCGGATTGCGCACGTAGTCGCGCAAATTGCCGTCGTAATGCGGCATCGCCAACTTCACGGTGTTGTGAAAAATCTCCTCGCCCAGATCGGCCATGCCCGGCATCTGCGCCGCGCCGCCGGTCAGCACGATGCCGGCGCGCAGCAGACGCTCCTTGCCGCTGCGATGCAGCTCCTCCTGCACCTTCTGGAATATCTCCTCGACCCGCGGCTGGATGAAACCGGCCAGGGTCTGGCGCGAAAGCTGGGTCGCCGGACGATCGCCGACGCCGGGCACCTCGATCATGTCTTCCGGGTTCGCCAGTTGCTGCAACGCGACGCCGTAGCGCATCTTGATGTCCTCGGCGTCCTGGGTCGAGGTGCGCAAGGCGATCGCGATGTCGTTGGTCAGCTGGTCGCCGGCAATCGGAATCACCGCCGTGTGGCGGATTGCGCCCTGCACGAAGACCGCGATGTCCGTGGTACCGCCGCCGATATCGACCAGGCAGACGCCGACATCCTTCTCGTCCTCGGTCAATACGGCATAGCCCGAGGCCAGCGGCTGCAGCACCAGGTCGACCACTTCGAGGCCGCAACGATGCACGCACTTGACGATGTTCTGCACCGCCGTCACCGCGCCGGTGACCAGATGCACCTTGACGTCGAGCCGCTTTGCGTCCATGCCGATCGGCTCCTTGACACCATCCTGGCCATCGACGATGAACTCCTGCACCAGCGTGTGCAGGATCTGGTCGTCGGCCGAGATCGAGGTCGCGTTGGCGGCTTCGATGGCGCGCTCGACGTCGAACTGGGTGACTTCCTTCTCACGCACCACGGCCATGCCCGTGGAGTCCTTGCTCTTGATGTGGCTGCCGGCGATGCCGGTGTACACCTCGCGCACCTTGCAGCCGGCCATCATCTCGACTTCGGCGATGGCCTTGGAGATCGAATTGACCGTGGCCTCGATGTTGATCACCATGCCGCGCTTCAGCCCGGTCGACTCCTGGGTGCCCAGGCCGAGGATGCCCAGCCTCCCCTCGACATCCATTTCGCCGACAATCGCGACGATCTTGGAGGTGCCGATGTCGAGGCCGACAATCAGGTCACGTTTCGCTTCTTTGCTCATCAGCTCTTGCTCGCCCGCAGGGCGAATCCATTCGGGTAACGCATATCCACTACACCGATGGTTTGCAGGCGATTTTTCGCCGAGCTGCTCACGGTGGCATAGTGGGTCGTAAAGCGGCGCAGACGGTCGGCCAGCGGATGCTTGGGCTGGTCGCGGCCAAGCTCCAGCACCACACCGTCATCCAGCTTGAGTTGCCAGGCCTCGCGCGCGGAAAGATGAATCGCGACTGGCTTGCGTCCGATTGCCGCCAGGCCGTCGTTGAATTCCTGGTAGCGGGCCAGCACACGAGGCGCGGAGCCCTCGGGCCCGGCGAAGGCCGGCAGCGCCTCACGGCTTGACGCCAGGAAAACCTCGCCGCGGCTATTGACCAGGCGCGCCTCGCCTTCCTGCGGGGTCCACCGCGCCGCCGCGCGGTGCTCTTCAAGCGCCAGCTCGACGCCGTCCGGCCAAAGGCGGCGCAGGGAGGCCGAGCGCACCCAGGGCATGCGTTCAAAAGCCGCCTGCGCCGCTTCCAGATTCACGGTAAAGAAATTCCCGGACAGCGCGCTGCGCGCCGTGTGTTCAATCTGCGCGCGCGAGACTTGATCCAGCGGAGTCACGACCACCAGTTGCTTCAGCGGAAACACCGGCAAGCGCTGCAGCGCCATGGCGCCGGCCCAGGCCAACAAGACGCCGCCTGCCAGCAGCAGCAGATCGGCCAGCAGATTGATCAGCATCGGCCGATCCCAGAAGCCGTCGCCGGCGCCTGGCTCGGTCCGGGTATTGCCCCGCGGCTTAGCCATAACGGGCCTCTTCGAGCAGTCGGAGCACAAGCTGGGAAAACTGGATGCCGGCCGCCCGCGCCGCCATCGGCACCAGCGAATGGTCGGTCATGCCCGGCGAGGTATTCGCCTCCAGGCAGCAGATCCGCCCCTCGCCATCCAGCATCAGGTCCATGCGGCCCCAGCCGCGCCCGCCGAGCACGGCGAAGGCACGCAGCGCCAGATCGCGCATTTCGCTTTCGCGCTCGGCACCGAGGCCGCTTGGAATCCGGTATTCGGTGTCGTCGCGCAGATACTTGGCGTCGTAGTCGTAGAACTCGGTGGCCGGGACGATGCGGATCACCGGCAAGGCCTGGCCGGCCAAGATGCCGACGGTGAACTCGCCGCCGCCCAGATATTTCTCGGCAATCACGCAGCTATCGAAGCGGGCCGCGAGTTCATAGGCAGCACGCAGGCCGCCCGCCTGTTTGACCTTGCTGATACCGATGCTGGAACCCTCGTTGGCCGGCTTGACGAACAAGGGCAGGCCCAGCCGCGCTTCGATCGCGGCAAAATCGCTGGCGGCATCGAGCACCACGTAATCCGGCACCGGCAGCCCGACGGCTTGCCAGACCAGCTTCGAGCGCCACTTGTCCATCGCCAGCGCGGACGCCAACACGCCGCTGCCGGTATAGGGAATCGCCAGCAGATCCAGCGCGCCCTGCAGCGTGCCGTCTTCGCCGCCGCGGCCGTGCAGGGCGATGAAGACACGCTGGAAACGCTCGGCATGCAGCGCCTCCAGCGCTTTGTCCTGCGGATCGAAACTGTGCGCGTCGACGCCGCACGAACGCAGCGCGGCCAGCACCGCAGTACCGCTTTTCAGCGAAACCTCGCGCTCGGCCGACTTGCCGCCCATCATCACCGCCACCTTGCCGAAATCCATCAAACTCCTTCTCTGCCCAGCCCTGACTGACTCGCTGCCGAACCCACAATGCGCACCTCGCGCAACAGGGGAATGCCGAACTTTTCCTCAACTTCCGCCTGAATCCGGCCGATTAGCATTTCTATCGCACCCGCTGTCGCCTTGCCCTCGGGATTAACGATGAAATTCGCATGCTTTTCGGAAACCTGCGCGCCATCGATCTGTGTGCCCTTTAGGCCGGCAGCCTCGATCAGGCGTGCGGCATGATCGCCAGGCGGATTCCTGAACACCGAGCCGGCATTCGGCAAAGCCAGCGGCTGGGTGGCGATCCGCCGCTCCAGCAGTTCGCGCAGGCGGGTGCTGGCCGTTTCGGCGTCGCCGGGCGGGAAACGAAGCCAGGCACCGGCAAAAATCTCGTCGCTTGAGCGCTTGAGACCGACATGGCGATAGCCGATGGCAAAATCATCCGGAGGCCTGACAATCCGCTCGCCCTGGCGGTTCAGCATCAGCACCCGTTCGACGTAATGCCAGGTCTCGCCGCCATGGCAACCGGCATTCATCGCCAGCGCGCCGCCCATCGTCCCGGGAATTCCCGCCAGAAACTCGGCCTCGGCACAGGCTTGCCTGCCGGCAAAGCGGGCCAGCTTGGGCGAAGCGACGCCGGCCTCGACATAGAAACTGCCGTCGGGTTCCCGGCGCAGGGTGTCGAGCGCACCATGGGTGAAAATCGCGGTGCCGTCGAAACCACCGTCGCGCACCAGCAGGTTGCTGCCGAGACCCACCATGAGCAGCGGCTCGTCGTACCGCAGATGCTGCAGGAAGATGGCGAGATCGGCCAGGTCGGAGGGGAAGTAGGCGCGGGCCACGGGGCCGCCGGCGCGCCATGAGACGTGCCCCGCCATGGACTCGTTCTCGCGCACCGGACTGCGCGGTGACTCAGTCATTGCCTGCCACGGCCCTGTTCAACTGCGCCGGTACGCCACCGATCGATCCGGCGCCCATGGTGATCACCACGTCGCCGTCGCGCACCGCGCCGAGAATGGCGGCCGGCATCGCCGCGATATCTTCGACGAAGATCGGTTCGACCTTGCCGGTGCCTTGCATGCCTGGAGTGGCGCTTTGCGCGCAGGCAACGCGCAAGGCGCGCACCAGCGTGCGGCCGTCGGCGGCGACGATCGGCGCTTCGCCGGCGGCATATACCTCCGCCAGCAGCAGGGCATCGACACCGCCGAGCACCTTGACGAAGTCCTCGAAGCAGTCGCGGGTGCGCGTGTAGCGATGCGGCTGAAAAGCCAGCACCAGCCGCCGCCCAGGGAAAGCGCCGCGCGCCGCGGCGAGGGTGGCGGCCATTTCCACCGGGTGATGGCCGTAGTCGTCGACCAGGGTGAATGTCCCGCCCGCCGGACAGGGAATCTCGCCGTACCGTTGGAAGCGCCGGCCGACGCCCCTGAACTCCGCCAGCGCCTTGATGATCGCCGTGTCGCCAACGCCGACTTCCGTCGCCACCGCGATGGCCGCCAGCGCATTCAGCACATTGTGGCGCCCCGGCAGATTGAGCACGATGGGCAGGCGACTCACGCTCCCGTTGGTACGCACGCAGGTAAAGCGCATGGTGCCGCCTTCGGCTACCACGTCTTCGGCGCGAAAATTGACCTCGCTGTCGATGCCGTAGGTGACGATCTGCTTGGCCACGCGCGGAATGATCTCGCGCACGTTGGGATCGTCCCCGCAAACCACGGCAACGCCATAGAACGGCAGGCGGTGCAGGAAATCGACGAAGGCCTGCTTGAGGCGGCCGAAGTCATGACCATAGGTTTCCATGTGATCGGCATCGATGTTGGTCACCACCGAGATCACCGGCGAGAGGAACAGGAAGGAAGCGTCCGACTCGTCCGCCTCGGCCACCAGGAATTCGCCGCTACCCAGCCTGGCGTTGGCCCCGGCGGAATTCAGCCGGCCGCCGATGACGAAGGTCGGATCGAGGCCACCCTCCGCCAGCAGGCTGGCGACCAGGCTGGTGGTCGTGGTCTTGCCGTGGGTACCGGCAATCGCCACGCCCTGCTTGATGCGCATCAGTTCGGCCAACATCTGCGCGCGCGGCACCACCGGCACGCGACGCTCGCGCGCCGAGACCACCTCCGGGTTGTCCTCGCGCACCGCGGTCGACACCACCACCGCGTCGGCCAGCGCAACGTTCTGCGCGCCATGCCCGATCGCAATGCGGATGCCCTGCGCCGCCAGGCGCCGCGTCGTCGCACTCTCGCTGAGATCGGAACCGCTGACCTCGAAGCCCTGATTCGCCAGCACCTCGGCGATGCCGGACATGCCCGAGCCGCCGATGCCGACGAAATGTATGCGTTTGACTTTATGTTTCATTTCGCCACCTCCTGGCAGATCGCGGCAACCGCCGCAGTCGCTTCAGGCCGCGCCAGCGCACGCGCCTTTTCCGCCATTTGGGCAAGTTGGCTGCGCGACAGGTTCCTGATCTCGGCCAGGCGCGCGGGCGTCAACTGGTCCTGCGGCAGCAGGATCGCCGCACCCGCATTGCTGAGAAAGCGCGCATTCGAAGTCTGGTGGTCATCCACCGCGTGCGGGAACGGCACCAGCAGACTGGCGACCCCTGCCGCGGCGAGTTCCGCCACGGTCAGCGCGCCGGCCCGGCAGATCACCAGATCGGCCCAGCCGTAGGCTGCGGCCATGTCGTTGATGAAGGCCATGCAATCGGCGTGCACGCCCGCCGATATATAGAGGCTCTTCAGTATCGGCAGATGTTTTTCGCCCGCCTGGTGGATCACCAGCGGACGCTCGTTCTCCGGGAGCAGGGCCAGGGCCTTGGGCAGGGTTTCGTTCAAGGCCTGCGCGCCAAGGCTGCCGCCCACCACCAGCACGCGCAGCGGGCCGCTGCGCTGCTCATAGCGAACAGTCGGCGCCGGCAAGACGGCGATTTCCGGGCGCACCGGATTGCCCGCCCAAGCGCCCCGCTCCAGCACGCCGGGGAAACCGCTCAGCACACGGTCGGCCACCCTTGCCAAGACGCTGTTGGCGAGGCCGGCGACCGAATTCTGTTCGTGCAGCACCAGCGGAATACCTCTCAGCGAAGCCATCATGCCGCCCGGGAAACTGACATAGCCACCCATGCCCAACACCACGTCGGGCCGGATGCGCTTGAGCTGCGACCATGCCTGGCTGAAACCGCGCAGCAGGTTGAAGGGCAGCAGCAGCTTGCGCAGCCAACCCTTGCCGCGCAGCGCGGAGAAATGCACCCAGGCCATCTCGTAGCCGCGCCCGGCGGTCAGCTTGGATTCCATGCCATCCGGGTTGCCCATCCAGGCGATGTTCCAGCCTTGCGCGCGCAAGTGCTCGGCCACGGCAAGACCCGGCATGATGTGTCCACCGGTGCCGCCAGCCATGATCAGCAGGGTCTTGCTCATACCTGCTGACCACTCATAAGCTTGTGGTTCTGGTGCCGGCCGTATCTGCGGGACTTAACTTGCTGACGCAAGTTGGCCTTCACCGAAACAGGCAATTGATGAGGGGTCATACTTGTTGCCCCCTCATCAACTGCCTGTTTTCCCAGTCAACCCTGAGCAGTATTCCCAACGCAAGACAGTTCGCCACGATGCCCGAGCCGCCGAAACTCATCAGCGGCAGAGTCAGGCCCTTGGTCGGCAGCAAGCCCATGTTCACACCCATGTTGATGAAACCCTGGACCCCGAGCCAGATGCCGATGCCTTGCGCCACCAGCCCGGAATGCACGCGGCCGAGCACCAGCGCCTGGCGGCCAATGGCAAAGGCGCGCTGCACCAGCAAGGCGAACAGACCGACCACGAGGCAGACTCCGACGAAACCGAGTTCCTCGGCGATCACCGCCAGCAGGAAATCGGTGTGCGCTTCGGGCAGGTAGAACAGTTTCTCGACGCTGGCGCCGAGGCCGACGCCGAACCACTCGCCACGGCCGAAGGCGATCAACGCGTGCGAGAGCTGGTAGCCCTTGCCGAAGGCATCCTGCCAGGGATCCATGAAGCCGAAGATGCGCTCGCGCCGATACGGCGAAACCCAGATCATGATGACGAAACTGACCGCCAGGACCACCACCAGCACGCCGAACACGCGGGCATTGATGCCGCCGAGGAACAGGATGCCGGTGGCGATGCAGAGGATCACCACCAGCGCGCCGAAATCCGGCTCGCGCAGCAGCAGGGCGCCGACCAGCACCATGACCAGCGCCATCGGACCGAAGCCGCGCAGGAAGCTGCCCATGTCGTCGAGCTTGCGCGTGGTGTAGTCGGCGGCGTAGAGCACAACGAAAAGCTTCATCAACTCAGAGGGCTGCAGGTTGATCGGGCCGAGGCCGATCCAGCGCTGGGCGCCATTGACCGAGCGGCCGACATGGGGAATCAGCACCAACAGCAGCAGCACGACTCCGGCCAGGAACAGCCAGGGCGCCGCCTGCTGCCACAGGCGCAGCGGAATCTGGAAGGCCATCACGCCGGCCACCAGGCCGACGGTCAGAAAGACTCCGTGACGAAACAGGAAATAGGCCGACTGGTTGCCCGTGAAGCGGCTGCCCTCGGCCATCGCGATGGAGGCCGAATACACCATCACCAGCCCCAGCAGGAGCAGGCCGAGTGCCGGCCACAGCAGCAGGCCGTCGAGTTCGGCGGGCGCCGGGTGCGCCGGCGAGGCGTAGGCCCGACTCACGCGGCGGCCTCCAGTGCGCGTACCGCCGCGACGAATACCTGCGCACGATGCTCGTAATTGCGGAACATGTCGAAGCTGGCGCAGGCCGGCGACAGCAGCACGGCGTCGCCCGGTTGCGCCAGAACGCGGGCGCGGCGCACCGCATCCTCCATGTCGCCCGCGCTTTCGACCGCGACGCCGGCGGCACCAAGCACCTTCTCGATCAGCGGCCCGTCGCGGCCGATCAGCACCGCGGCGCGGGCATGGCGTGCCGCAGCTTTGCCCAACGGCGAAAAATCCTGTCCCTTGCCGTCGCCCCCGGCAACAAGAATGATCTTGCGATCATTCTTGTTGCCGGCATTCGCCAATTGGGAGCCCTCCCTCCCGGCCTCCCTCCCCGTGGGAGCGAGGTGACTATTCTGGGCGGCCAACTGGCCGCCAATACCGTTCAGCGCCGCCACCGTGGCACCGACATTGGTGCCCTTGGAATCGTCGTACCAGCTCACGCCATCCAGCTCGGCAACTTTCTCGACCCGGTGCGGCAAGCCGCGGAAGCTGCGCAAGGCCGGCAGCAAGGCATTGGCATCGAAGCCGAGGCTGGCGCAAAGCGCCAGCGCAGCCATGGCGTTGGCGGCATTGTGCAAACCGGCCAGCGGCAGTTCCGCTACCGGCAGCAGAAAGCGCTCGCCCTGCACCAGCCACGGCTCGCCCCGGTTCGGACGCAGGCCGAAATCCTCGCCGGTCGCCGGCGCGTCGAGCCCGAAGCTGATGATGCGGCGATCGGCCAGTGCCATCCGGCGCACGCGCGGATCGGCGCGATTGAGTACCTGGACGCCGGGCGCACCCTCGGTGCTCTTGAAAACCCGTGCCTTGGCCGACGCGTATTCGTCGAGGTCGATGTAGCGATCGAGATGGTCGTCGGAGATATTGAGCACCGTCGCCGCCATCGGATTCAGCGTCTCGGTGGTCTCCAGCTGGAAACTGGAGAGCTCCAGCACCCAGATCTGCGGCAGGGCGCCCACGTCCTGCGCATCCATCAAGGCGGTAAGCGCGGCCGGTGAGATATTGCCGGCGACGCCGACCGTCTTGCCCGTGGCGCGCAGCAGGTGCCCGCTCAATGCAGTGGTGGTGGTCTTGCCATTGGTGCCGGTAATCGCCAGCACCGGCGCGGTGGAGCCGAGGGCGCGCAGTCCCTGGGCGAACAGCTCGATCTCGCCCAGCACCGGAATCCCGGAAGCACGGGCGTGGATCACCACCATCAGACCGCCCGAAAGTCCCGGCGACAGCACCAGCAGATCGATGCCTGCAAGCAGCGCCTTGTCGAACTCGCCGGCGATGAACTCCAGCCGGGAGTCGGCGCCGGTAACACGGCGACGCAACTCGTCCAAATACGGCGGCGCCGCGCGCGTGTCGGCCACTCGCACCCGCGCGCCCTGCCGCGCGCACCAGCACGCCGCCGCCAGCCCGGATTCGCCGAGGCCGAGCACCAGGACGTGTTTGCCGTTCAAGTTCATAAGCCTTCACCACCAAGACACCAAGAACACCAAGGAACACCAAGAACTGCAACAAGACAGTTCTGGTTTTCTTGGTGCATCTTTGTGCACTTGGTGCCTTGGTGGTGAAAGTCTTTCATCGTATCTTCAAGGTCGACAGGCCGAACAGCACCAGCAGAATCGTGATGATCCAGAAGCGCACCACGACCTGCGTCTCCTTCCAGCCGGTTTGTTCGAAATGATGATGCAGCGGCGCCATGCGCAGGATTCGCCGTCCCTCGCCGTAGCGCTTCTTGGTGTATTTGAAGTAGCCGACCTGGAGCATCACCGACAGGGTCTCGGCAACGAATACGCCGCCCATGATGAACAGCACGATTTCCTGGCGCGCCACCACGGCCACCGCGCCGAGCGCCGCGCCCAGCGCCAGAGCGCCGACATCGCCCATGAAGACCTCGGCTGGATAGGCGTTGAACCAGAGGAATCCGAGGCCGGCGCCGGCGATCGCACCGCAGAACACCGTCAGCTCGCCGGCGCCGGGTATGTAGGGCAGCAGCAGGTATTTCGAGAACACCGAGTTGCCGGCGACATAGGTGAAGATGCCCAGCGCGGCGCCGACCAGCACCGTCGGCATGATCGCCAGGCCGTCGAGGCCGTCGGTCAGATTTACCGCATTGCTGCTGCCGACGATCACCAGGTAGGTCAGCAGGATGAAGCCGAACATGCCCAGCGGGTAGGTGACGCTCTTGAAGAAGGGCACGATCAGGGCGGTCTGCTGCGGCAGTTCCAGGGTGAAACCGGAAGACACCCACTGGAAGAACAATTGCACCACCTTTTCGTTGTTGGGCGCCGAAATCGAAAATGCCAAGTAGATTGCTGCGACCAGCCCGATCACCGACTGCCAGAAGAACTTGGCGCGCGCCGAGAGGCCGTCCGGGTTGCGATAGACCACCTTGCGCCAGTCGTCGACCCAGCCCACCGCGCCGTAACCGAGGGTGACGATCAGCACGATCCAGATGAAGCGATTGGACAGGTCGGCCCACAGCAGCGTCGACACGCCGAGCGAAATCAGAATCAAGGCGCCGCCCATGGTCGGCGTGCCGGCCTTCACCAGGTGCGTCTGCGGCCCGTCGCTGCGCACCGACTGGCCGATCTTCTTGGCCGCCAGCCAGCGGATCACCGCCGGGCCGAAGACAAAGGAAATGGTCAGCGCCGTCATGGTCGCCAGCACCGCGCGCAGGGTGATGTAGCCGAAGACGTTGAAGCCGCGAAAATCCTTGGCCAGCCATTGCGCGAGTTCAAGCAGCATTATTCACCTTTCCCCCGTCCCCCTTCCCCAGCAAGGGGGCGACGGCTGTTCGCAGGCTGCGCCTGCTCCGGTTGATGGCTTGCGCCGCCTTGGGGCGGCCCAACGACGGCGCCCTCGTCTACTGCAGCCGCGACCACGCGCTCCATCTTCATGAAGCGCGAGCCCTTGACCAGCACCGTGGTCTGCGCGTCGAGTTCGGCCAGCAGCGCCTTCACCAGGTCTTCGATGCGCTGGAAGTGCTGGCCGCCTTCGCCGAAGTTGGCCGCGGCGGCGGCCGACAGTTCGCCCAGGCACAGCAGGCGGTCGATGCCGTGGCTCTTGGCGTAGCCGCCGATCTCATCGTGAAACTGGCCGGCTGCCGCGCCGGCCTCGCCCATGTCGCCCATGACGAAAATGCACTTGCCGGGCACCGAAGCCAAGACGTCGATCGCGGCGCGCATCGAATCCGGGTTGGCGTTGTAACTGTCATCGATCACCAGCGCGCCGTGGCGGCCGACGCGTCGCTGCAAGCGCCCCTTGACCCCGGCAAATCCCGCCAAGCCCTGCCTGACGGCGTCCGCCGCGGCCCCCGCGGCCAGCGCCGCCGCCGCCGCCGCACAGGCATTGCGGGCATTGTGGCAACCCGGCACAGGAAGCACCAGGTCGATCTCGCCCCAGGGCGTGACCAGATGCAGGTCGCCGCCGAAACCGTGGGCATTGAACCGGCCGCGCACGTCGGCCGCCTGATTGAGGCCGAAACTCAGTTGCCGGTTATCTCTCGACAGTTCGCGCCAGACCGCGGCCTGCGCATCGTCGGCATTGAACACGGCGATGCCGTCGGCGGCCAGCCCGGCGAATATCTCCCCCTTGGCCAGCGCAACATCCTGCACCGAACCGAGACCCTCCAGATGGGCGCGTTGGGCATTGTTCACCACGGCTACGGTGGGCGCCGCCAGGTGCGTCAGGTAATCGATTTCCCCGACGTGGTTCATCCCCATCTCGATCACTGCGGCACAGTGCGACGGGCGCAGCTTGAGCAGGGTCAGCGGCAGGCCGATGTCGTTGTTGAGGTTGCCGACGGTCGCCAATACGGAATCGGCGCGACCATGCTGCGCGCGCAAAATCGCCGCGCACATTTCCTTTACCGTGGTCTTGCCATTGCTGCCGGTGATGCCGATCAACGGAATCGCGAAGCGGCCGCGCCAGTATGCCGCCAGCGCGCCCAGCGCCAGACGCGTATCGGTGGCGCCAAGCAGCGGCAGACCGGGATGCGCCGCGGCGAACTCATGGCTGACCAAAGCGCCTGCCGCGCCGCGCGCGAGGACATCGGCAACATAATCGTGGCCGTCGAAGTGCTCGCCGCTGAGGGCGACAAACAGCTCGCCGGCGGCAATGCTGCGCGAATCGGTGGACACGCCGCCGAAGCCGGCGTCGGCGCCCTGCGCCTGGGCGGCGATGGCCTGCGCGGCCTGGTGGAGGGTCATCATCATGGTTTTCGCTACCGTTGCCGTATCGCCAGCGCCGACTTTGCCGCGGCGAGATCGGAGAAGGGATGTCGCACCCCAGCGATTTCCTGGTAGGGCTCATGGCCTTTGCCGGCGAGCAGGATCACGTCGCGCGGGTCGGCGCCCGCCACCGCATCGGCGATGGCCTGCCCGCGGTCGGGCTGGACCTGCGGCGGTCGCTGGAAGCCTTTGATGATGCCGTCGATGATCGCCTGCTGGTCTTCCCGGCGCGGATTGTCGCTGGTGAGCACCACGCGATCCGCCAGACGCTCGGCCACCGCGCCCATCTGCGGCCGCTTGCCGGGATCGCGCTCGCCGCCACAGCCGAACACGCAAATCAGCCTGCCACCACGCGCCGTGACGGTTTCGCGCAGCACGCCGAGGGCCTTTTCCAGCGCGTCCGGGGTATGCGCGTAATCCACCACCACCAGCGGTTGTTGCTCACCGCCCAGCGTCTGCATGCGTCCTGGTGGCGGCCGGATGCGGCGCAGGGCGGCGGCGATGTCTTCGAGGCGTTCGCCTCGTGCCAACAGGGCGCCGATCACGGCGAGCAGATTGGACACGTTGAAGCGGCCCACGACGGGAGCCGAAAAGTGAAACCCGCGCAAATCGAACTCGATGCCGGAAGCACCCATGTTGAGATTTTCTGCAGTCAATACTTCATCGACGAGGGCGGAGACTGGATCGGTCAGCGTATAGCCGATAGTGCGCAGGCGGCCGCTTAGCTTTGCAGCAAATTGGACCCCCATGGGATCGTCAAGGTTCAGCACTGCAGCGCCCAGCCCCGGCGCGAAGAAAAGCTTTTCCTTGGCCGCCGCGTAGGCTTCCATGGTGACGTGATATTCGAGATGGTCGCGGGTCAGGTTGGTGAATACCGCGACGTCGAAGGCCGCGCCATTGACCCGCCCCTGATCGAGGCCGATGGAAGAAACTTCCATCGCGCAGGCATCGGCGCCGCGCGCGACGAAACCGGCGAGTGCCGCATGCAGGGCGATCGCGTCCGGCGTGGTGTTGGGGCTTTCGTCCAGCGCATCGAGAAAACCGTTGCCCAGGGTGCCGATCACTGCGCATCGGTGCTGCAGGGAATTCATCGCCTGCGCGAGCCATTGCGATACCGAGGTCTTGCCGTTGGTGCCGGTCACCCCGGCGAGCCAGAGATGCGCCGAGGGACGGCCGTAGACCAAGTGCGCGAGTTCGCCTGAAAGCGCCGCGAGTCCATGCACCTCAATAATCGCCGTCTCGCCAGCGCCGACTCTTGCAGTGCCATCTCGACCTGTCTCGGCAAGCACCGCCACCGCACCCTGCGCCAGCGCCTGGGCGATGAAATCGCGACCATCGACCTGGCTGCCGGGAAAGGCGACGAAGACATCTCCCGGCTGCACGCGGCGCGAATCGGCGGTCAAGCGCACCGGCTTGATCCCCTGGCGCTGAAGTTGTTCAAGCAGGGCCATGGCGGCGTTCACATCTCTTCCTTGACCGGCTCGGCGCTGGTCATCAGCAGCGGCTTGAGCGGTGCATCGGGCGCCACGCCGATGGTACGCAGGCTGCCGGCCATGATTTGCGCGAACACCGGCGCCGCCACGTCGCCGCCGAGGTGCTTGCCATTCGACGGCTCGTCGATCATCACTGCAACGATCAGGCGTGGATCGGAGGCCGGGGCGAAGCCGACAAACGATGCGACATACTTGTTGGCATAGGCGCCGCCCTCGATCTTGTGTGCGGTGCCGGTCTTGCCGGCGACGCGATAGCCGGCAATCTGCGCCTTGGGTGCGGTACCCCCGGGTTGCACCGCCATCTCCAGCATGGCGCGGACTTCACGCGCGGTCTGCGCGGAGAACACCTGCTTGCCGTTGAGTGGCGGCGCATCGAGCCGGGCCAGCGAGATCGGCACCAGGTCGCCATCGCGGGCGAAGGCCTGGTAGGCACGGGCCAGCTGGATCAGGGTGACCGAGATGCCATGCCCATAGGCCATGGTGGCCTGTTCGATCGGCTTCCAGGTCTTGGCCGGACGCAAACGGCCGCCGACCTCGCCCGGAAAGCCGAGCTTCAGGGGTGCACCGAAGCCCATGCTGTCGAACATGGTCCACATGTCGTCGGGCGTCATCGACAAGGCCATTTTCGCCGCACCGATATTGGAAGATTTCTGGATCACCTGCGCCACGGTCAGCACGCCATGCATGTGGGCATCGGAAATCGTCGCCGTGCCGATGGTCATTTTCCCCGGCGCGGTCTGGATCGGCGTGTTGAAGCGGACATTGCCCTTTTCCAGCGCCAGCGCCACGGTAAACGGCTTCATGGTCGAGCCAGGCTCGAAGGTGTCGGTCAGCGCCCGGTTGCGCAACTGGGCGCCGATCAGCTTGACGCGATTGTTCGGGTTGTAGGTCGGCAGATTCGCCAAAGCCAGTATTTCGCCGGTCCTTGCGTCGAGTACGACCACGCCGCCGGCCTTGGCCCGGTTCTCCTCCAGCCCGTGCTTGAGGTGGGTATAGGCCAGGTACTGCACCTTCGAGTCGATCGCGAGGGCGATGTCCTTGCCCTCCAGCGGCGGATGGATGCTTTCGACATCTTCCACCACGTTGCCGCGCCGGTCCTTGATAACCCGGCGCGAACCGGGCTTGCCCGAGAGCTGGCCGTTGAACGCCAGCTCGACGCCCTCCTGGCCGGCATCCTCGATGCCGGTAAAACCCAGCATATGCGCCATCACTTCGCCCGCCGGGTAGTAGCGCCGGTATTCGTTCTTCTGGTGGATGCCGGGCAATTTGAGCGCCGTAACCCGATCGGCCAGTTCCGGCGGCAACTGGCGTTTGACATAGACGAACTCGCGTTCCGACGCCAGCTTGCGGTCGATCTCGCGCACGTCCATGTCGAGCAAGGCCGCCAGGCTGCGCGATTGCGCCGGCGCCAGCTGGGCATCTTCGGGAATCGCCCAGATCGAGCGCACCGGAGTGGATACCGCCAGCACGTCGCCATTGCGATCGGTGATGCGACCGCGGGTGGCGGAGATGTCGATCACCCGCTCGAAGCGGGCGCGTCCCTTGTCGCCAAGGAATTCGTTGTTGAAACCCTGCAGGTAAAGCGAGCGTGCAATCAGCGCGACGAAGGCACCCAGCAGCAGCACCAGCACCAGCCGTTGCCGCCAGGGCGGCAGGCGCTCGGAAAGCAGCGGGCTTCTGGAGAACTTGATCGACTTGATCGCCATGTCAATTCTCCGCCACCGGATCGACCGAAATGATCTGTCCCGGCGCCGGAGGTTTCATGCCGAGCTTTTCGCGCGCCGCCTTCTCCACCCGGACATGGGCAGCCAGGGTGCTTTGCTCAAGCTGCAACTGCCCCCACTCCACATCCAGATCGCGCATGCGCTTCTGCACCGCCTCCAGTTCGGTGAACAGCTTGCGCGCACGATGATTGGCGCTGACCGCGGACAAGGCGCAGGCCAGGGCGATCAGGATCAGGATCAGATTGACGCGTGCCATCTATACGCCCCCACCCCCCACCCCCCGCCCGCCAACGGGGGTGACGGCAGTTCGCCGCTGCGCGGCTCCGGATTTCTGGCGAGCCCCGTCTTGGGATTCCCCAAGGGGACTTCCTTCGGGGCGCGGCCCATCGACGCCAGGGCCGACTTTCTGCGCCACGCGCAGCACCGCGCTGCGACAACGCGGATTGGCGGCGATTTCGGCAGCCGAGGGAAACTTCGCCTTGCCCACCAGTTTCACTATCGGCTGCGGTAGATCTACCGCGCGCACCGGCACCCCTTTCGGCGGTTGCGGCGGATGCGCCGCATCGCGCATGAAGCGCTTGACGATGCGATCCTCCAGCGAATGGAAGCTGATCACGGCAAGGCGTCCACCCGGTGCCAGCCTTTCAACGGCACGGGGCAGGGTTAACGACAGCTCCTCAAGCTCCCGATTGACGTGAATCCGTAGAGCTTGAAAGCTGCGCGTCGCCGGGTGCTGACCCGGTTCCCGCGTGCGGACGACTTGCGCCACGAGCGTGGCAAGCTGTCCTGTCCTTGAAATACCGTGCTCGCCCCGAGCAGCAACAAGCGCCTTTGCAATCGCATGAGCAAACCGTTCTTCGCCATAGTCTCTGATCACCCTTTCTATTTCTGATTGCGATGCCCGCGCCAGAAACTCGGCGGCGGTCTCCCCCTGCGTCGTATCCATACGCATGTCCAGCGGCGCATCGAAACGAAAACTCATGCCCCGTTCGGGCGTATTCAGTTGCGGCGACGAAACGCCGATGTCCAGCAGCACGCCATCCACCTGTGCCACGCCGAGCTTGTCCAAGACTGCGTCGAACTCGCTGAAAGGCGCATGCACCAAGGTGAAACGCGGGTCCGTAAACGACGATCCGGCGGCAATTGCCGCCGGATCGCGGTCGAGCGCGATCAAGCGCCCCGCCGCACCCAGCGAATCGAGAATCGCGCGGCTGTGGCCGCCGCGACCGAAAGTGGCATCGACATAGATTCCCGCCGGCTGGATCGCCAGCGCTGCGACCGCTTCGGCCAACAGCACGCTGACGTGGGTGTCGACACTCACAGCGCAAGATTTTCCAGGCCCGGAGGCAACAGCTTGTCGCCCACTGCGAAGATCGCATCCTGCTGCGCCTTCCAGCCGGCGGCCGACCAGATTTCAAAATGCCGCCCCTGTCCTACCAGCCAGACTTCCTTTTCCAGCCCTGCGTACTGGCGCAAGGATGGCGAAATCAGCAGGCGCCCGGCGCCATCCAGTTCCACATCCTCGGCAAAGCCCACCAGGAGACGCCGCACCATGGCGGATTCGACTTGCAGACTGGGCGCCGCCAGGATCTGGGCGCGAATCGGCTCCCACGCCGGCTGGGGGTAGAGCAACAGACAGCGATGGGGATGGGCGGTCACCACCAGGCGCCCTTCGCCGGCAGCCACCAGGGCATCGCGGTGCCGTGCCGGAACCGCCATCCGGCCCTTGGCATCGAGATTGAGCGCTGCCGCACCTTGGAACATCGAATTCCCCCTGAACGAGAAATCAACCGCCATCCGGCTTAAATTTCCCACTACAACCCACCAAACCCCACTTTATGCCACTTTTTGACGTGGGTCAAGAACGGATCGAGTTTTTTTCAAGCGCAACAAGGGCTTAGACGCACCAATCGAGAAAAAATTGAATATCAAATATCTATTAAAATCAATGTGGATACAAAGCAAATCGAATGTGTTTTATGAAGAGATGCCAAGCCGCGCCACCACATTGCGCGCCACCTCCGGGAACAACCCATCGGCCGATAAAGCGCGGTATGGAGTAGAGTTTTATAAACAGCATTGCGGCCGAATCCGGACAAGCGGGACGGCCGAGAAAGACTTTTTGGGAGATGAACAAATGAAAACCTTGATGACTCGTAGAAGCCCTAATCGCGATCTATCCCGTCTGGCAATCGTCTTGCCGTTGCTCGCGTGCTGTCAGCTTGCGGTTGCGGAAACCAGGGCGGACCGCAGCGGCAAGGAGATTGTCGAAGCGGTTTGCGCCGGCTGCCACAATGCCGGCAAGGACGGCGCACCAAAGATCGGCGATCGCGCCGAGTGGGCCAAGCGCGCTTCCCACGGTCTCGACAAGCTGACCGCGCACGCCATCACCGGCGTCCGGAAAATGCCCGCCCACGGTGGACAAGCCTCGCTTTCCGATCTGGAGATGAGCAGAGCCGTCGCGTACATGGTGAGCGGTGGCGCTTCGCTCGATCCGGCCAAGACTTTCAGTTCGCCCAGCCAGAAAACCGGCGAGCAATTGGTCCGGGAGCGCTGCAGCGAATGCCATGGCGCCGGCAAGGACGGCGCGCCAAGGATCGGCTCCATCGCTGACTGGAAGCCGCGCCTGCAACGGGGAGTGGACGCCCTCGTAAACTCGGCCATTCGCGGACATAACGCGATGCCGGCGCGTGCCGGAATGGCCAACTTGAGCGATACCGACATGCGTGCGGCCGTCACCTTCATGGTCGTCCAGCAGAAACCGCTGCAACCATAGCGCTTGCCCTGGAAGCACTCCTGCCGGCGGCAACCTGAATCAGCGGGGAGCGCGCCGACTCAGGCTTGCCAGGGACGGTCGCCCATCATCTCGCCCAGTCGCACCGGGCGTTGCGGCATCCACACCGGATTGAACGCCAGCGTGTTTTTCGGAAACAGCATCACCACCGTGGAACCGAGCAGAAAGCGGCCCATTTCCTCGCCCTGCCGGAACCGGAGTTGCTGATCGTCGTACAGCCATTCGCGCAGGAGCCTTGGACGCGGCGGATTGACCACGCCATGCCACACGGTTGCCATGCTGCCAACAATGGTGGCGCCGACCAGCACCAGCACGAAGGGGCCGAGCGCCGACTCGAACACGCAGACCACGCGCTCATTGCGGGCGAACAAGCCGGGCACGCCGCGTGCTGTGCTTGGATTGACCGAAAACAGGTCGCCGGGCACATGAATCATGCGCCGCAGACGACCGTCGCAGGGCATGTGAATGCGGTGATAGTCCCGCGGGCTGAGATACAGCGTAGCGAAACTGCCGTCCTCGAATTGCGCAGCCAGCGCGCCATCACCGCCAACCAGGGCGGTCGTCGAGTAGCGATGGCCTTTGGCCTGGAAGATCCGGTCGCGCTCGATGGCGCCGAACTGGCTGATCGCGCCGTCCACCGGACAGATGAAGGCGGCGGCGGCCAGTGGTCGCGCCCCCGGCTTCAACGATCGCGTGAAGAACTCGTTGAAACTCCCATAGCTACTAATGTCCGGATCGGCGGCCTCGCTCATATTCACGCCGTAGCGGCCGACAAACCAGCGGATTACGCGCGTGGTCAGACTGCCGGCGCGGGCTGTGGCGAGCTTTCCGGCAAGGACTGTCAGAGCCTGTTTGGGCAGGACGTACTGCGGCAGGACTGCAAGAAGGTCGGACACGATGAAGGCGCGGGAGGCAAAGCGCCGAATTATACCGGGCAGCCTTACGCGGCTGCCCAGCGCCACAGCGGCGCACCCAGCCGCGCCGACAAGCGTTTACCTGCCCTGCGCGGACAGCGCGGCGATGCGTTCTTCCATGCTCGGATGGCTGGCAAACAGGGCCATCAAGCCTTGTCCGCCGGCAATCCCTGAACTCGCCAGGCTCTTCGGCAAGGGCTCGACCGATAGGCCGCCCAGGCGTTGCAGTGCCGCCATCATCGGCCGCGGCGATCCCATCAGGCCGGCGGCGCCGGCATCGGCACGGAACTCGCGCTGACGCGAGAACCAGGCGACGACGATGCTGGCCAGCACGCCGAACAGGATGTCGCAGACGATCACGGTGATCGTGTAGCCGATGCCGGGTCCGGAGGACTGGCTGTCGCCGCGGCGCAGGAAGCTGTCGACCAGGTAGCCGACCACGCGCGAGATGAAAATCACGAAGGTATTCACCACGCCCTGGATCAGGGTCAGGGTCACCATGTCGCCGTTGGCGACGTGGCTGACCTCGTGTGCCAGCACGGCTTCGACTTCCTCTTTGCTCATGCTTTGCAGGAGGCCGGTCGATACCGCGACCAGGGAATTGTTCCTGCTCGGCCCGGTGGCGAAGGCATTCGGGTCGCCTTCGTAGATCGCCACCTCGGGCATTGCCAAGCCGGCCTTGCTGGACAGCTTGCGCACGGTCTCCACCAGCCAGAACTCGGTGGAGGTTTCGGGGCTGTCGATGATCCGCGCGCCGGTGGACCACTTGGCCATGGTCTTCGACATCAACAGGGAAATGAAGGCGCCGCCAAAACCCATGATGCCGGCGAAGCCGAGCAGCAGGCCCATGTTGAGGCCGTTGGCGGTGAGGAATCGATTCACTCCCAGCACGCTGGCGGCGATGGACAGCACCAGCATCACGGCAAGGTTGGTGACGAGGAAAAGGACGATGCGTTTCATTGCGGTTCTCCCGGAGAAGAGTTAGAGCCTAGCGTCGCACGTCGGTCGCCAAAAGGCCGGCAGCACCTTTCGTCCTCCGTGCGAGAGCATAGATGCAGCGATTCTACGAAAATTCAAGTTTCCGACAAGCCGAATAAAACATGATCAATTCTTCGTAAAATACGAAGAATGAAATCCGCCGCGCTGAACTATCACCACCTGCGCTACTTCTGGGTCGTCGCCCAGGAAGGCAGCGTGACGCGGGCCGCAAAACGCCTTGGCGTCGCGGTGCAGACCATCAGCGTGCAGATCGCCCAACTCGAACAGTCGCTGGGCAAGGCGTTGCTGGCGCCGCAAGGCCGCCGGCTGGTGCCGACCGAAGCCGGCCGCCTGGCGCTGACCTACGCCGACCAGATCTTCCAGCTGGGCGAACACATGGGCGCCGCCTTGCGCGAAACGGACTCCGACCGCACGCTGCGGCTCGCCGTCGGCATTTCGGATGCGCTGCCCAAGCTGATCGCCTTCCGCCTGATGGAAGTCGTGTTCCATTTGCCGCAGCAGGTGCGACTGGTCTGTCGCGAAGGCGAATTCGATACCCTGCTGGCTGAGCTGGCCCTGCATCGGCTGGACGTGGTGCTGACTGACCGTGCCGCCCAGCCCGGTGGCAATCTGCGGGTCTTCAGCCATCCGCTGGGCGAGTTCGAGATCACGCTGTTCGCCGCGCCCGCACTGGCACGACGCTATCGCCGGGACTTTCCCGGCAACCTGAGCGGCGCGCCGATGCTGTTGCCGACGCGCGGCAATGCCCTGCGCGGGCAGATCGAACGCTGGCTGGAAAGTCACGGCGTGGCGCCCTTGATTGTCGGCGAGTTCGAGGACAGCGCGCTGCTCACCACCTTCGGCCGCGCCGGCCTGGGCCTCTTTCCCGCACCTTCGGTGCTGAGCGAGGACATCGCGGCGCAACTCGGCGCCGAGCCGGTCGGCGTGCTGGCCGACGTCAGGGAACAGTATTACGCGATCTCCAACGAGCGGCGCATCCGCCACCCGGCGGTGGAAGCCATCCGCAACGCGCCGGTCAGCTGGAGCCGAACCGAAGGCTGAGACGCTGCTTACTGGTAGCCCGGCGAACCAATCGCGGGAGTCGGCGCTGGCGAGACGGCGGCGGGCGCCGCCTGTTGCACATGGGGTGCAGCCGACGCATCATCCTTGTGCTTTTCATGCGGATGCCAGCCCAGCACCGCCAGCAGGACAAAGAAGCCGACGACATAGCCGACCGGGATCATCCAGCCGTGGCGCAGCCACTGGCCGACCGACTTGGCCTCGGGAAACAGGTTGGCCACCGCGACGCCGGCCGAGGAACCGAACCACAGCATCGAGCCGCCGAAACCGACTGCATAAGCCAGGAAGCCCCAGTCGTAGCCGCCCTGCTTCAGCGCCAGGGCCGTCAGTGGAATATTGTCGAACACCGCGGAGATGAAGCCCAGCGCCAGCGCCGAGGGCCAGGAGGCGGGCGGCAGTTCCTCCACCGGCATCATCGAGGCGCAGGTAACCAAGGACAACAGGAACACCGAGCCCTTGAAGGCGCCCGGGACCAGGCTCCACTCCGGCTTCCTCAGCGGCACCGCGAGCAGCAGCGCCACCCAGACGGCGGCGCCGAGGAAGGGGAAATAGTCGGCGGCGGCGGCGAATTTCAGATTCACCGTGACGTTGGTGACGATGGCGCCGACCAGGATGAAGCCGACGATGCCGACCCGCGCCCAGTCCACGTGGTGTGCCGCATGAAAGTCGCGGCTGATCGCCATGTGCTTGTGCTGCAGCAATGCCGCCGGAATGCCGAACACCACCGTCGCCACGGCGGCCGGAACATAGGCCTCCACCACGTCGAGCGGACTGACGCCATCCAGCCACATCATGGTGGTCGTCGTGTCGCCGACCACCGAACCGGCGCCGCCGCCATTTGATGCGGCGACGATGGCGGCAAGGTAGCCGATATGCACCTTGCGCTTGAACACGCTGGCGGCTACCGTCGCGCCGATCAGCGCGGCGGCGATGTTGTCGAGGAAGCCGGAGAGGACGAAGATGATGACCAGCAGCATGAAGGGTCCCAGCCAGCCTTCCGGCAGCAGCTTCGGCAGCACCTCGGGTACGCCGCTGTCCTCGAAATGGCGCGCCAGCAAGGCAAAGCCGACCAGCAGGCCGAGCAGGTTGACCAGCAGCACCCATTCATGGCCCATGTGCGCGCCGAAACCGGCGATGCCGGGGCCGGTCTTGAAGCCGGTGAACAGGATTTTGTAGGTGGTGATGGTGGCCAGCCCGGTCAGCGCCACCTGGAGCACATAATGATGGAATAGCGCCACGCCGAGCAGCGTCGCGCCAAACAGGATGAAATCGACGGGAATGCCGAACAGGGCCGGCGACATCGTGACCGCACCTGCCGCCTGCGCCAGCGGCGCCGCCAGCAACATGCCCGTTGCTGCCAGCAAATACCCCGCCCTGCCCCGGGATGCGTTGGTTCGATGCAAAGACCTCATCTGCCGCTCCAGTCGATTTATTGTCGGCGGATTGTAGCAGCCTCCCGCACGCCGCCACCCGGGAGGGGATCGCGGATAATGCGATAGACTTGGACATCCCAGCAAATGAAGGTTCGGCCATGAAAATATTGCTCGCGGTAGACGGCTCCGATCATGCGAATCGCGCCGCCCGGCACGTCGTCCGTATGGTGCAGGGCTGCACCGCCTACGAAATCCTGCTGCTCAACGTGCAGGCGCCGATCGACGCCCCGGAAGTCCTTGGTCATATGCCGGCACGCGAGATCGAGGCCATGCAGGAGAGCCGGGGTGGCGACGCGCTGGCATCGGCGCGGGCCTTGCTCGATAGCGCCGCTATCGAATATGTTCCGGAAGTGGCGCTCGGTCCGGTGGCCGAAACCATCGCGCGCCATGCCGAACTTGGAAACTGTGATGCCATCGTGATGGGCAGCCACGGCGCGGGAATGCTGACAAGCGTGCTGATGGGTTCGGTGACAGCCGCCGTGATCCACCTTGCCCATTGTCCGATTACTATCGTCAAGTAACGCTGGCTTCACGCCGTCACAGCCGTCAGCCCGAACGAAGCTCACCCCTCTTTGGCCAGGAGTACAAATTCAGTGGCGCCAGCAGCACGAATCCTGCGTCGAATTGCCGGCCTGATCCTGGGCCTCGGGGCATGGCTGGCAGCGGCGCAGGAGATTCCTGCGCTGTCGGGCGGACAGTCGCTCTATCTGCCGATCTACTCGCACCTCTATCACGGCGACGTGCACCCCAGGACCGGCAAACCTTCGGAGACCCTGGTTTCGGCCCATGTCAGCATCCGCAACACGGATCCCGCCGCCGCCATGAAGGTCGTCAGCGCCCGCTACTACAACACCGACGGCAAGCTGCTGCGGGAGTTTCTGCCGGCGCCGCAGACGATTCCCCCGCTCGGGACTTACGAACTCTACGTGGCGCGCTCGGATTCGTCGGGCGGATCGGGGGCCAACTTCATCATCGACTGGCGCGCCGACAAGCCCATCAACCCGCCGTTGGTGGAAGCCTTGCATGCCGACATCCGCGAAGCGCGTACCTTGCTCTTCGTCACCACGGCACGCCCCATCCAAAACCGCTGATCAGTCCTCGTCCATCAGCAGGAGCGCCGACTCGATCTCCGCGCGGCCGTGCGGCGAAGCCATCGCGATCAAGGTATGGCCCGGCTCGACGATGAACTCGGCGGGAGGATTGAAAGTCCAGTCGCCGCGCGTGCGCACCGCGAGCAGGATATAGCGGGTTCCCTTGAGCCCCAGCTCGCCCAGCGACTTGGGTACGAATTTCGGCGGCACATCCACTTCCTCGACGCGCAGCTTGTGCTCGGTGCGCAGCATCTCGTCGAGGAAGGACACCACGTGCGGCCGGATCATCGCCGAGGCGATGCGCATGCCGCCGGTGAAGTTGGGCGAGACGATGGCGTCGGCGCCCGCCTTGCGCATTTTCTCGACGTTGCGCATCTCGTTGCAGCGAGCGACGACGCGCACGCCGGGCGCGAGTTGCTTGGCGGTCAGCGCGATCATCAGATTGCGGCTGTCGTCGCCGGTGATGGCGAAGACGCCATGGGCGTCGGCGATGTTGGCCTCGACCAGCACATCGTCGTCCACCGCGTCGCCATGAATGTAGAGCAGGCCGGGTCTTTTCTCGGCCTGCGTTTCGAGTTGCTCCAGCTTCTCGTCGATGGCGATGTAGTGGCGACCGGTGGCGTCGAGCTCCTGGGCGACATTGCGGCCGACCCGGCCGAACCCGCACACGATGTAGTGCCCGTGCAGCTTCTTCATCATCTTGTCCATCCGCCGTCTCCGCATCGACTTGTCGAAATCGCTGGCCAGAACGATGGCCGTCACGCTTGAAAAGAAATAGGTCATCACGGCGATGCCGGAAAACGCTATCGCCATGGTGAATACTTCGGTTTCCGGCCGCCGCCAGATCTCCACGCCGGCGCCATAGCCGATCGTGGCGACCATCAGGAAAGTCATGTAGAAGGCGTCGAGCCAACCGGTATCGGCGCCGCCAAGATGCTTGTAGCCGACCGTGCCGACGCCCATGATCGCGGCGAAGGCCACCAGCGCGAGGCCGATCGACAAACGCGCACGGCGAAAAACTTCATCGGTGTTGCCGTCGGAAATCATGAGCTTATGAACAAGACGCCGTCGCGCCAGCGCCGACTTTTCGAATGGCGTGATTTTACCTGCTGTTCTCCTCTGCTACGCCGGTATCATCGACCTCCATGTATCAGCATCTATTCGTAATCCTGCTGCTGCTTTCCGCCGCCGTCGGTGCCGTCTCCGTAGCGCGCCGCTTCAGGCTGCCGTCGATGCTCGGCTACCTGGCGATCGGAATCGTATTGGGGCCGCACGGCCTGGCCCTGCTCACCGAAAGCGCCGAGGTGGAAAGCGTCGCCGAATTCGGCGTCGTGTTCCTGATGTTCACCATCGGCCTCGAATTCAGCCTGAAACGCTTGCAGGCCATGCGCGCCCTGGTTTTCGGCTTCGGTTCCGCGCAGATGGCGCTCACCGCGCTGGGTACCGGACTGGTCACCGCGCTGGCCTACGATCAAAGCTGGCGCAGCGGCATTGCGGTCGGCCTTGCGGTAGCGATGTCATCGACCGCCATCGTCGCCAAGATGCTGTCCGAGCGCTTCGAGCTGCATTCGCGTTCCGGGCGGCAAACCATGGGCGTGCTGCTGTTCCAGGATCTTGCCGTGGCGCCCTGCCTGATCCTGCTGCCGGCACTGGCCGCTTCCGGCGACGATCTGTGGCGCTCGCTGGCCGTGGCCGCCGTGCAGATGGTCGCCGTGCTGGCGCTGCTGATCTGGATCGGACAGAAGCTGATGGGGCGCATCCTCGATGCGGCGGCGAAGGTCCGCTCGAACGAATTGCTGGTATTGACCACGCTGTGGATCGTCGTCGGTCTGTCCTTCCTCACGGCGCAAAGCGGACTGTCGCTGGCGCTGGGAGCCTTCGTCGGCGGCATGCTGATCTCGGAGACCGTCTATCGCCATCACGTCGAAGCCGACATCCGACCGTTTCGCGACATCCTGCTCGGCCTGTTTTTCGTCACCGTCGGCATGATGCTGGACATCCAGTACGTGCTGGCCAATGCCCACAAACTGGCGCTGGCCGTGGTCCTGCTGATCGGCGGCAAGGCCGTGGTTATGATGCTGATCACGCGCGTGGCGAAGACGCCGCTGGTGGCCAGCCTGCGCACCTCGGCACAACTGGCGCAGGGCGGCGAGTTCGGCCTGGTGCTGATCGAGCTGGCCCGCCGGCTGGAGCTGATCAGCACCAGCGCATTCCAGATCACGCTGTCGGCCATGCTGCTGTCGATGTTCATCGCACCCTTCCTGATTGCCCGCGCCGCCCACCTGTCCGGCGACATGGGGCGCGGCGACTGGGCGCACAAGGCCACGGTGATCCACAACATCGCCGTGCATAGCCTCGATCTCGGCCAGCACGTGGTGATCTGCGGCTATGGCCGCACCGGCGGACGCATCGCGGAATTTCTCAGCATCGAAAACATCGCCTTTATCGCGCTCGACGTCGACCCGCAACGCATCGCCGAGGCGCGCGCGGAAGGCATCAATGTCGTCTTCGGCAACGCCGACCGGCTCGAAGTCCTGCAGGCGGCAGGGGTCGCCCGCGCGCGCGCCGTGGTCGTCACCTATCCCGATGCGCATTCGGCGGAACGCGTGGTGCGTATCGTGCGCGGCATCCGGCCGGAAATTCCCATCGTGGTCCGCACCACCGACGACAAGGACGTCGCCCGGCTGAAAGCCGCCGGTGCCACCGAGGTGATTCCCGAAGTGCTGGAGAGCAGCCTGCTGATCGCCGCCGAAACGCTGGTGCAAGTCGGCATCCCGATGAAGAAGGCGATTGTCCATGTGCGCGCGGCGCGCGCCGAGCGCTACGCCTCGCTGCGCAACTTCTACGAACCGCCAAAGAAGTAGGTCGCACTGCCGCCCCGCCCTGCGCCCTTAAGCGCCGTTTAAGCGGCGACCTCCATGATTCGCAGCACCCAACACTCATGGAGCTTGCCATGCGACACATTCTCATCATTGCAACGCTGCTCGGCGCGACCGGCGCCCTGGCCGAAACCCCGCGCGACTTTCTCGCGCGCTTCGAAAAAGAGGCCGGCGCCAGCGCCTCCGTCGCGCGCGGCGCCAGCTTCTTCACCGCCAGACAGGGCGGCGAATGGAGCTGCGCCTCCTGCCACACCGAGCGTCCGACCCAGCCTGGCCGCCACGCCAAGACCGACAAGGCGATCCAGCCGCTGGCGCCCGCCGCCAACGGCGAACGGTTTACCAATGTCGCCAAGGTGGACAAGTGGTTCCGCCGCAATTGCAACGACACCCTCAACCGACTCTGCAGCGCCCAGGAAAAGGCCGACGTCATGGCCTGGCTGCTGAGCCTCAAATAAACGGGAGACGACCATGAACCGTTACCTGACGCTACCCGTCCTGCTCGCCGTATTGACGAGCCTCTCCCTGCCGGCCCGCGCCGACCGTTACAGCGTGCCCAAACATGCCGCGTTCGAGGAGGAGTGCGGCTCCTGCCATTTGGCCTATCCGCCGCAGATGCTGGATGCCCACTCCTGGCTGCACGTGATGAACGGCCTGGCCCATCATTTCGGCACCGACGCCAGCCTTGACGACAAACGGCGTGTCGCCATCACCGACTTTCTGGCCCAGAACGCCGGCGGCCGCAAGACCGGCGTCACCGCCGACGCGGCCGGCCGCCCGCTGCTGCGCATCACCGAAACCGCTCGTTTCGTGAAGAAGCATCGCGAGGTATCCGCGGCCACCTTCAAGCGCGCCTCGATCAAGAGCCCGGCCAACTGCGCGGCCTGCCACCGGCAAGCCGCGGCAGGCGACTACAGCGAACATTCGATCAACATCCCCAAGTGAGGACTGCCATGGACACCCATAACATCCGCCTGCGCGTCTGGGACCTGCCGACGCGGCTGTTCCACTGGCTCCTGGTGGCGAGCTTCATCACCGCATTCGTCACCTCGGAATCCGAGAAACTGCGCGATATTCATGTCGTCGCCGGCTACACCCTCGCCGGACTGCTGGTGTTTCGCCTGGTGTGGGGCTTCGTCGGCAGCGGCTATTCGCGCTTTGCCCAATTCCTGCCGACGCCGCAGAAGCTGGTCGACTATCTCAAGTCGCTGATGGAAGGAAGGCCGCAGCACTATGTCGGTCACAACCCGGCCGGCGCGGTGGCCATTTTTCTGCTGCTCGGCTGCGGCCTGGTCGCCTCCCTCAGCGGCTGGGCCACCTACGAGGACCTGGGCGGACACTTCATGGAAGAACTGCACGAAGGCGCCGCCAATGGCATGATGGCAATTGTGGTGATTCATGTCGCCGGCGTTGTCGTCAGCAGTTGGCTGCACCAGGAAAACTTGGTTTTGGCAATGATCACCGGCTGGAAGAAAGCAAAGGGAACCAAGTTTCAGTGAAGGCTAACGCCGGCTTTATAGGCGTTAAGCGTAGCGGCCGTAACTAAAACTTGGTTTTGGCAATGATCACCGGCTGGAAAGAAATGCGCAATCCGACTCATGAGAATCCTGCTGGTTGAAGATGACGCCCTGCTCGGCGACGCGCTCCAGGTCGGCCTGCGCCAGGCCGACCACGCCGTCGACTGGGTAAGGGACGGCGTCAGCGCCGAAACCGCTCTGGCGACGGAGGACTACGCGGCGGTGGTGCTCGATCTCGGGCTGCCGCGACGGGATGGCCTCGACGTCCTGCGTCACTTGCGGGCGCGAAAACAGACCCTGCCGGTGCTGATCCTGACCGCCCGCGACACGGTGGACGACCGTATCCGCGGACTCGATGCGGGCGCCGACGATTATCTGGTGAAGCCTTTCGATCTGGGCGAATTGAACGCCCGCCTGCGCGCCCTGCTGCGCCGCGCCGGCGGCCAACCCTCGCCGCTGCTGACGACGGAAGGCGTCACGCTCGACCCGGCGACACGGCGCGTGGAAGCATGGGGCAAGGAGGTCGATCTCTCGGCCAAGGAATACGCCCTGCTGCACGCCTTGATGCAGCAAGCGGGACGCGCCCTGTCCCGCGCCCAACTGGAACAGCATCTCTACGCCTGGGGCGACGAGATCGGCAGCAACACCGTCGAGGTCTATATCCACCACCTGCGGCGCAAGTTGGGTGCCGATACCATTCGCACCCTGCGCGGGATAGGCTATGTGGTGCCCAAGATCGGAAGCCCGCCTTGAAACGCCCATTTTCCCTGCGCACCCGACTGGTCGGACTGACCCTGCTGGCGGTGGCCCTGGTCTGGCTGCTGACGGCCTTCGTCACCTGGCGCGAAGCGCGTCACGAGCTCGAAGAACTGCTGGCCCACCCGCCGAGCACCAGCGCCGCCCACTTCGCCAAGGAACGCGAAGAAGTGGCGGCCGAGATTGCCGAGCAACTGCTCAAGCCGATGCTGTTCGCCCTTCCCGCGCTGGCACTGCTGCTGGTGATCGCCATCGGCTTCGCGCTGACTCCCTTGCGCCAACTCGCGCGCGATGTCGCTGCGCGTGCGCCCGATCGGCTCGATCCGCTGCCGATCGACGTCCTTCCTGCCGAAGTCGAGCCGCTGGTAGCGCGGCTCAACAGCCTGTTCGCCGACATCATGCGGGCGCTGGAAAACGAGCGACGCTTCACCGCCGACGCGGCCCACGAGCTGCGCACGCCGTTGGCCGCGCTGAAGGCACAGGCGCAAGTGGCGCTGGCGGCGGTCGGCAGCGAGGAAAGACAACACGCGCTGGCGCAAATCCTGGTCGGCTGCGACCGCGCCACGCACCTGGTGGCGCAGTTGCTGACCCTGGCGCGCCTGGATGCGCGCAGCGCAGACCAGATGTCGTTGGTGGAACTGCGGCCAATTGCCGAAGAAGTCCTTGCCGCCAGCGCAGGAGAAGCCATCAAACGGGGCTGCGACCTGATCCTGCGCGACGGCGACGCCGGCATCAGGGGCGACGCACTGCTGTTGCAAGTCCTGCTGCGCAACCTGGTCGATAACGCCCTGCGCCACAGTGGCGGCACACAGATCGAGGTATCCATCGCGGCGCAAGGCGACCATGCCGTGCTGACGGTCAGCGACAACGGACGCGGGATCGGACAGGACGAGCGCGACCATGTGCAGCAGCGTTTTTACCGTAGCGCCAGCGCCGACTCATCCGGCAGCGGGCTGGGGCTTTCCATCGTCAAGCGGATTGCGGAACTGCACGGCGGAACAGTCGGCATCCACGCCCCAACCTCTGGCGCCGGCGTTTCACTGCGAGTGCAACTGCCGCTTGCCGCCACATCCCCAGCGCGGATCTAGGGTTCTTCAGCGCCACGTAAGCTTTGCCGGCTACCCTGCGGGCACATCCTGCAATTCTGCGGATTCCCGACCACTTCACGGGAGTCGATCATCGCCGTCGCAGCGGCGCATGCCACATGCAGCGAGCGGCGCTTGCGGCATAAGCACTCGAATACTCCACCCATGTAATTAATCTTGATTTGCGCCAAGGGATTATTGCGGCTACGCTAATGCCTATTACTAAAGTAGGATTCGACAGAGAGCCAACACCACCTTTCGGGTCAGCCGTGGAAGCCAGAACACGCGTACCCGTCGCAGAACGGGATCTCCTCGACAAGATCATCCAGGGTTCTCCGGTGCCGACCTTCGTGATCGACCGGCAACACCGGGTGACGCACTGGAATCGTGCCTGCGAAGTCGTGCTCCATTATCCGGCGGCGAAGATGATCGGCAGCCGCGACCAATGGCGGCCGTTCTATCCCCAGCCGCGGCCGGTCATGGCCGATCTGGTGGTGTCGGGCGACATCGAGGCCGTGGCGACCTTCTACAACGGCAAGTACCACCGGTCCGAAATCATTCCCGGTTCCTACGAGGCCGAGGATTTCTTTCCCCACATCGGCCCGGGCGGCACCTGGTTGTATTTCACCGCGGCGCCCCTGGTCGATGCCGCGGGCGAGCTGATCGGCGCCATCGAAACCCTGCAGGACATCACCTTGCGCAAGCGCGCCGACGAGGCCTTGCTGCAGGAGCACGACAAGCAGCGCGCCATCATCGAGCATTTTCCCTGCGGCATAACCCTGATCGACGAAAACCTGCGGGTCACGCGCTACAACGAACAGTTCCGCCGCCTGATCGGACTGCCCGACGAAATATTCGCCGGTGGCGCGCCTGACCTGCAGGCCATCCTGCGCATCGTCGCCGACCGCGGCGAATACGGCGAGGGCGACGCCGAAGAGCGCTTTGCCGCCGCCATGGAGCGCATCAATCAACGCCAGCCCTACAGTGTCGAACTGCAGCGCACCGACGGCACGGTGCTTGAAATCCAGCGCTCGCCGCTGCCCGATGGCGGCTTCGTCACTTCCTACACCGACATCACCGAGCGCAAGCGGATCGAGGCACGTATGGCCTCGCTGCTCGACGAGCAGCAACTGATCTTCGACAACGCGCATGTCGGCATCGCCCTGATCAAGCAGCGCGTCATCCTCAACTGCAACCGGCGCATGGCCGAGATCTTCGGCTTCGATCGGCCGGAACAATTGATCGGGAAGAGCACCGAAGTCATTTTCCCCACCCGCGAGGACTGGCTCGCCATGGGCGAGGCCGCCTACCGCGACCTCGTCGAGCGGGGCTACTGCGACCGCGAAATGCAGCATCGACGCAACGATGGTCAGATCATCTGGTGCGAAACCTCGGGCCGTCCGCTCGATCCCGCCACGCCGCAGGACGGATCGATCTGGGTCTATGCCGACATCAGCGAGCGCAAGCGCCACGAGGCGGAATTGCAACTGGCCGACACGGTGTTCGCCAACACCCTCGAAGCCCTGCTGATTACCGACACGGCGGGAGTGATCGTCCGCGTCAACCGCGCCTTCACCGATATCACCGGGTATGGGCCGGAAGAGGTCATCGGCCAGACGCCGCGCCTGATGAAATCGGGACGGCATAACGAGGATTTCTACCAGGAAATGTGGCGCAAGGTGCTGGCGAACGGCGCTTGGGAAGGCGAGGTCTGGGACCGGCGCAAGAACGGCGAGATCTATCCGAAATGGCTGTCGATCACGGCGACGCGCGACGCCCAGGGCGCGGTGAAGAACTTCGTCGGCTGCTTTTCGGATATCTCCTTGCGCAAGGCGACCGAGGAGCGGATCCAGCACCTGGCGCACCACGACCCGCTCACCGGCCTGCCCAACCGCCTGCTGCTGCGCGACCGCTTCAACCAGATGAGCGAACGGCAGAAGCGCTCCGGCAAACGCCTGGCCTTCATCTTCCTCGACCTCGATTACTTCAAGCGCATCAACGATTCGCTCGGGCATCCAGTCGGCGACGGTCTGCTGATCGCGGCCGTCGGCCGCCTCAGGATGTGCCTGCGCGATTCGGACACGCTGAGCCGCCAGGGCGGCGACGAGTTCATCCTGTTGCTGGACGACGTCGAGGGCCCGGAAGCCGTGGCGCGCATTGCCAACAAGGTGCAGGAAAGCCTGTTGCCGCCTTTCGACATCGGTCCGCACAGCCTGACCACCTCGGCCTCGCTCGGTATCGCCCTCTCGCCTGACGACGGTCGCGACTTCGACACGCTGATGCAGAAGGCCGATACCGCGATGTACCACGCCAAGGAATCCGGACGCCAGACCTTCAGCTTCTTTTCGCCCGAGATGAACGAGCGCGCCAACCACCGCCTCGACCTGACCAATCGCCTGCGTCGTTCCATCGTCCAACAGGAACTGAGCCTGCTCTATCAACCGCAGGTGTATGCCGACTCGCGCCATATATTTGGCGCCGAGGCGCTGCTGCGCTGGAACTGCAAGGATGGCTGCAGCATTTCGCCGATGGAGTTCATCCCGGTCGCCGAGGAATCCGGACTGATCGTCCCCATCGGCGAATGGGTGCTGGCGGAAGCCTGCCGCCAGGCACGGCTCTGGAAGGACAGCGGCAACGACTGGAAGATCGCCGTCAATGTCTCGGGCAAGCAGATCTTCCGCACCGACCTGGTGGACCTGGTGCGCCGCCATGCCCGCGATGCGCGAATCTCGCCGCAGCAGATCGAAATCGAACTGACCGAATCCACCCTGATGGAAAACAGCGACTCGCTGCGTGAAGTCATCGCGGATCTCAAGGCGATCGGCACCACGGTCGCGATCGACGACTTCGGCACCGGTTATTCGAGCCTGTCCTACCTGAAACGTTTCCGCGTCGACAAACTCAAGATCGACCGCTCCTTCATTGCCGACATGCATCAGGACAACGAAGGCGACGCACTGGCGCGCGCCATCATCGGCATTGCCCGCTCGCTGCGGCTGCGCGCCATTGCCGAAGGCGTGGAAACCATGGAGCAGCTTGATCTGGTGCAGCGCTACGGCTGCAACGAGATCCAGGGCTACTACTTCAGCCGGCCCCTGTCGGCCGAAGTGTTCGAAGAGTTCGCCCAGGGGCGTCGGGCGCACTGAGGTCCGCCGCCGCAAGCGGCGCCAACGACCGCTGCAGCGTTCATTGCATAATCCGGGACATGACGATCCCCGATGTTCCGCCCGCCGCGGTCGGCGACACCCCGTGGCATGCCCTGTCCGCCGCCGACGCCCTGGCCCGCCATGAGGTCGATCCGACTAGCGGGCTGACGGAAGAGGAAGCGCAACGGCGACTGCTGCGCCACGGCCCCAACCGCCTGCGCGAACAGGCCGGGCGTAGCGCGCTGGCGCGTTTCCTGAACCAGCTTGCGCAGCCGCTGGTGCTGGTCCTGATCGGCTCCGGAATGATCACCTCGGCGCTGGGAGAGTGGATCGACAGCGCGGTCATCTTCGGCGTGGTCCTGGTCAATGCGATCATCGGCTTCCTCCAGGAAGGCAAGGCCGAAGCCGCCCTGGCGGCACTGGCGCGCGCCCTGGCGACCGAGGTCACGGTGGTGCGCGCCGGTCGTCGCCGGCGCATGGACGCGGAGCAGTTGGTCCCGGGCGATGTGGTCTGGCTCAGCCCCGGCGACAAGGTGCCGGCCGACCTGCGCATCATTTCGGGCAAGCAGTTGCGCACGGTCGAAGCTCCGCTGACCGGCGAAGCGGCGCCGATCGACAAGCGCCACAACGAACTGCCGGAGGACACCCTGCTCGCCGATCGCCGCAACATGGCCTATGCCGGCACCACGGTAGTCGCCGGCCAAGGCCACGGCCTGGTCGTCGCCACCGCGGACGCCACCGAAACCGGCCGCATCTCGGGCCTGATCGCGGCGGCACCCGAGATCGCCACGCCGCTGACGAAAAAGATGGGCGAATTCGCCGGCCTGCTGCTGTGGGTGATTCTCGGCCTCGCGGCGCTGACCTTCGTCATCGGGGTGTTGCGTGGCGAATCGATGGCGACGATGCTGGTGGCTGCGGTAGCCCTGGCCGTCGGCGCAATTCCAGAGGGCTTGCCGGCGGCGATGAGCATCACCTTGGCGATCGGCGTCAGCCGCATGGCGAAACGCCGCGCCATCATCCGCCATCTGCCGGCGGTGGAAGCGCTGGGCAGCACCACCGTGATCTGCTCGGACAAGACCGGCACCCTGACCGAAAACGCGATGACCATCACCGAACTGTGGGCAGCCGGCACCGCTGTCACGGTCGAGGGTCATGGCTATGCGCCGGAAGGCGCCTTGAGCGGCGGCGAGCCGAATCCGGCACTGCGTGAAGCACTGGTGGCCGGCGCCTTGTGCAACGACGCCTCGCTCAACTTTGAAAGTCGGCATTGGCAGCACGCCGGCGACCCCACCGAAGTCGCGCTGCTGGTGGCAGCGCGCAAGGGCGGGCTGGATGAAACCACGCTGCGCCACCTGTTTCCCCGTCGCGATGAACTGCCCTTCGACTCGACGCGGCAGACCATGGCCACGCTGCACGAGGTGGACGGACGGCCGACGCTTTATGCCAAGGGCGCCATCGAGAAAATCCTGCCGGCCTGCGCGGCGCTGCTCACCGCCGATGGCCACGAAATTCCGCTCGATGCCGGCGGGCGCGAGCTGATCGCTGCGGCGGCGGCCGGTATGGCCGCCCGCGGCTTACGCGTACTGACTCTGGCGCGGCGTCATACCGGCGGCCACAAGGAACTGACCGAGCGGACGCTCAACACCGGCCTGGTATTTCTCGGCCTGGCCGCGATGATGGACCCGCCGCGCAAGCAAGCTATTGCCGCGGTACGCACCTGCCATGCCGCCGGCATCGTGGTGAAAATGATCACCGGCGACCATGCCGACACGGCGCGCTCGATCGCGCTGCAGATCGGCATCGTCAAGGATGGACAAGCGGCGCAGGTGCTCACCGGCCGCGATCTGGCGCGACTCGACGACGAAGCACTGAGGGCGACGGCGGGCGATGTGCATGTCTTCGCCCGCGTCGAACCGGAACAAAAGTTGCGCCTGGTACGTGCGCTTCAGGCCCAGGGCGAAGTAGTGGCGATGACCGGCGATGGCGTCAACGATGCGCCGGCCCTGAAGCAGGCGGACATCGGCATCGCCATGGGCATGGGCGGCACCGATGTCGCCAAGGAAGCGGCGGCCATGGTGCTCACCGACGACAACTTCGCCACCATCGAGGCCGCGGTCGAGGAAGGGCGCGGCATCTACGACAACCTGGTGAAGTTCATCACCTGGACCTTGCCCACCAATTTCGGCGAAGGCCTGGTCATCCTCGCCGCTATCGTCGCCGGCGTCACGCTGCCGATCACGCCGCTGCAGATCCTCTGGATCAATATGACCACCGCCGTGCTGCTCGGCCTGCCGCTGGCTTTCGAACCGGCCGAGCGCGGCATCATGCATCGCCCGCCGCGCCCGCCGGCGGCACCGGTGCTGGATGCGGTGCTGATCGAGCGCGTGATACTGGTCGGCCTGCTGATGCTGGCCGGCGCCTTCGGCATGTTCCTGCTGGCCGGGGAACGCGGGCAATCGATGGCCGAGGCGCGCACCATCGCGATGAACGTCTTCGTCGCGATCGAGACGGTCTACCTGTTCAACTGCCGCTCGCTGCGCCTGCCGGTCACCGGCGTCGCGGCCTTCTCCAATCCCTGGGTGTGGTGGGGTGCCGGCCTGCAACTGACGCTGCAGATGGCCGTCACCTACTGGTCGCCGCTCAATGCGGCATTCGCCACCGCCCCGATCGACGCCCGTGCCTGGAGCGAAATTGCTGTCATCGCACTGTTGGCAATGGGTATCATCGAACTGGAAAAACGCTGGCGGGCGTGACGCTCCGCTTGCCGCGCATTGCGCTTTCGACATGGATTTGCCAACGTCCGGCAGACTTTGCACAATGCGACCATGAGCCCAACATTGCCTTTGGTCGCGAGTATCCGGCAACGCAGGAACCTCATTGCGTTGCTGTGCGTCGTGGTGATCGGCGTCGCCCTGATCCTCGGCACCATGATCTGGATCGCGCGCCACGAAGCATTGCGCGAGGCCGGCATCACGGCGCGCAACTACGCGTCGATGCTCGAAGCGCGACTGGATGCGACGCTGCGCCGCTGCGATGCCGCCTTGCAGGGCTTGGCGCGCACGCTTCCCGAAGCCGCGCTGAACCGGCAGGCGGTGCCCGCCTATCGCGCCGCGATCACGGCGGAACTGGATGCCCGCTGGCTCAACTTCGACGAAATATCCGCCTTGCGCGTATTCGATGCCAGCGGCGACCTGCTCTACACCTCGGGTACGCTGAGCGGAGCGCACCCCAATATCGCCGAGCGCGATATTTTTCGCCAACTGCGCGACGATCCAGCCAGCGGCCCGGTGTTTTCCAAAGTACAGATCTCGAGCGTCACCGGCTTGCAGACAGTCGGCATAGCGAGGGCGCTGCGCGACAAGCAGGGCCGCTTTCTCGGCGTGGTCATCGCCGGACTCGAACTACAGCATTTCCAAAAGCTGTTCCGCTCGCTGGACATCGGTCACCAAGGCATGATCGCAATTCGCCGCAGCGACGACTTCGCCCTGGTCGTGCGCTGGCCACCGCTCGACAGCGAGATCAACAAGCCGCTGCCAGCCGACAGTCCGACCCGTGCCGCCATCGGCGCCGGCCCCACGGGATCGGTCTCGGCGCGCACCGGGCCGATCGACGGCGTGATGCGCAGCTTCAGTTTCCGCAAGCTGGAACACTATCCCTTCTTCGTTGCCGCCGCCCTGGCTCATGGCGATGTGCTGGCCGGCTGGAAGGTCCGTGCCACCGCGGTCGGCGTTTCCGGCACGCTGCTGTTGGGCTTGCTGAGCTATCTACTGCTGCGTCTGCGGCACATGGCGGCACGTGAGAAATACCTGGTCGCCGAGCAGACCGAAAGCGAGGAAGTGTTTCGGCACCTGTTCGAAGACATGAACGATCCGATACTGCTGCTGAAGAATGGCAACTTCATCGACTGCAATGCCGCCACCCTGAAGATGCTGCGCTATGGCAGCAAGCAGGAATTTCTCAACCGCCGCCCCGCCGACATCTCGCCTGCGCGCCAACCGGACGGGCGCGCGTCGGACGAGAAAGCCGCGGCGATGATTGCCATCGCGTTCGAGGTCGGCTATCACCGCTTCGAATGGATGCACGCGCGCGCCGATGGCTCCAATGTCCCGGTCGAAGTCACGCTGACCCCGATCACCATGGGCGGCGAAGTCGTTTTGCATACCCTCTGGCGCGACATTACCGAACGCCAGGCGGCCGAGCATCGGATGCGGCTGCTGGCCACCGTGTTCGAACGCAGCGGCGAAGCGATCGTCATCACCGACGCCGGCAACCGCATCGTCGAAGTGAATCATGCCTTCTGCCGGCTGACCGGCTACGAGGCCGACGACGTTCGCGGACTGGACCCGAGCATCCTAGCTTCCGGGCGCACCACGGCCGAGGAATACCGGGCCATGTGGCAGGCCATCAACAGCGAGAGTTTCTGGCAGGGCGAAATATGGGATCGGCGCAAGGATGGCAGCTACTATCCAAAATGGCTGACGATCTCCGCCGTCAGGAACGGCGCAGGGGAAATCGACTGCTACATCGGCAGCTTCACCGACATGACCGAACGCAAGGTGGCGGAGGAACGTATCAACCATCTCGCGCTGCACGACACGCTGACCGGCCTGCCCAACCGCTACAACCTGCAGGGACGCCTCGATCAGGCGCTGGCCACGGCACGACGGGATGGCGGACACCTGGCGCTGATGTTCATCGACATGGACCGCTTCAAGAACATCAACGACACGCTCGGCCATCATCTCGGCGACGGCCTGCTGCAGGAGGTCGCGATCCGGCTCACGGCCAGTGTGCGCGACAGCGACGTGGTCGCCCGGCTCGGCGGCGACGAGTTCGTGGTGGTGCTGACCGGAATCGAGGCCACCGCTGCCGGCAACGTGGCCGACAAGATCCTCGACACGCTGGGCTTGCCCTATCGCATCGCGGATCACGAATTGCACACCACGCCGAGCATCGGCATTGCGGTCTTTCCCGACGACGGCGACAACGCCGAAACGCTGATGCAGAACGCCGATACCGCGATGTACCACGCCAAGTCGGCGGGGCGCAACAACGTGCAGTTCTTCACCGCGAGCATGAACCAGGCCGCCAAGGACAGGCATGAACTCGAAGGCGGCCTGCATCTGGCGCTGGAACGCAATGAACTCGAGTTGCACTACCAGCCGCAGGTCGACGGCAAAGGCCGCGCAATCGGCGCCGAAGCCCTGCTGCGCTGGCGTAGCCCCGAACACGGGTGGGTGTCGCCGCTCAGTTTCGTCCCGCTGGCGGAGGAAACCGGACTGATCCTGCCCATCGGTCGCTGGGTCCTGGAAACGGCCTGCGCGCAGCTCGCGGCGTGGTCGGACGATCCGCGCACACGCGACCTGCAACTGGCGGTCAATGTCAGTCCGCGCGAGTTCCGCGAAGCGAATTTTGTCGACCAGATACGCGACGTCCTGAAAACCAGCGGTGCCAATCCGTCACGCCTCAAGCTGGAACTTACCGAGAGCCTGGTGCTGGACAACGTCGAGGACACCATTCGCCAAATGCAGGCTATCAAGAAGCTGGGGATCGCCTTCTCGCTGGACGACTTCGGCACCGGCTACTCCTCGCTCTCCTACCTGACCCGGCTGCCGCTCGACCAGCTGAAGATCGACCGCGCCTTCGTGCTCAAGCTTCCCAACAACGTCAGCGACGGCATCGTTACCCAAACCATCATCACCATGGCCGCCGGCCTTGGGCTCCATGTCATCGCCGAGGGGGTCGAAACCGAAGCCCAGCGCGAATTCCTCGCACAGCATGGCTGCCGGGCCTATCAGGGCTTTTTGTTCAGCCCGCCGCTGCCGCTGGCCGAGTTCGAACGCTTCCTCGGCACCAACGCCTAGAAACTATTTCCACAGCTCCAGCTTCTCGCCGCTTTCCTTCATGTGCTCGGCCTTGTTCTGCAGGAAACGCTGGAACTCCGGCTCCTTGCGGTAAGCGCCGCTGCTCACATACTCGAAGGACGAGGCGAAATGGAAGGGGCGCAGGTAGGCTTCGAGACGGAACACTTCGCGGCCCGTGTCATCGAAGAACACCACGCTCGGCGTATAGCTGATCTTCAGTTCCTTGCCCCAGGCCTCCGCACTTGTGCTGCGCCCGTCCGGCGTGGTCAGTGTCTCGCGGCCCGAAAGCGAAAAACGCGCGACGTCGAAGCGCGCAATCGCGGCCAGCGTCTTCTCGCGCTTGAAACCTTCCTGGTGCAGTTCGTCGCAGGGCGCGCAGTGGCGCGTCTCGAACAGCACGGCCAAGGGCTTGCTGCCTGGCTTGCGCGCCAGATTGAAGGGCGGCTTGATGAAAAAGGGCTGTTCGTTGAGCGTGGCCCTGGCACCGGTTTGCGGCACCGACCGCATGTGCTCGGCAAACGACAGCTTGCCTTCCAGTCGCTGCGCCGAGTACTCGAGGGCCGCGGAAAACCGATGCGGCGGGTAATAGCCGTTGATGCGCGCGATGATGTTGCCCTTCTCATCGAGCAGCAGCAGCGTCGGCGTGAACTGCACTTTGAGGAATTTGGCGAATTCCTTTTCGCTCCGTACCTTGCCGTCGAACCAGGTCACTTCGCGATCACCGAACAGGTTGAAGGCAATCGGCAGGAAATGCCTGGCTGTCTTGTCGACGATGGCCTTCTGCGTGAAATTGGTCTGCATCAGTTCCTTGCAGTAAGGACAGCCGACCTGACCGAAATACAGCAACAGGCGCTTGCCCGACTTGGCCGCCTGTGCGGCATCGTCGGGCAGTTCAAGCAGGGTTTCGACGAACACCGGCGGCAGCACTTCTTCACCGATCTGCGCAAGAGTCGGCGCTGGCGCCACGGCGAACAGCACGGCAAGCAAGCTCAACAATCCACGCATATCACTCCTCCACGATCACCAGATGGACGCGATAGGGGCCATGCGCGCCGAGCACGATGGTCTGTTCGATGTCGCCGGTGCGCGAGGGCCCTGAGATGAAATTAACGGCACGCGGCAAGGCGCCCAGTTCCTGCCGCGCCAGATTCCAGGCGTCTTCCATATAGGGCAGGATGCGCGCGGCGCGCACGATCGCAATGTGCGTCTCCGGCAGCAGACTGACGGCGGCAGGCGTCTCGGGCGAGGAACACATCATCAGCGTGCCGGTTTCGGCGACAGCGCAGAAACAGCCGGTGATGCCCACCAAATCGGCGTCGCGCGCGCCGCGCGGCTCGACCGAGAGTCCCGCACCGGACCAGTCCAGTGCCGCCAGCGAGGGCTGGGCAACGGCCGATTTCGGCAAGTTCATGGCTGTCAGGTAACGCGCGATCGCCGCAGGCGCGTCGCTTTCCTGGGCGACGATATCGACGGTAGTCGACTGCTGTTCCGACTTGACACGAAAGCGTTCCAGCAGCGCCTTCGGCGAGCTGTCCATGGCCGGTTTCGGACCTTGAACGCGGTTGGCCAACGCGGCGGCCATCGCTTCACGGCCGGCGGCCGCATTGGCGCCGTTGCGCTGGAGTCCGGCGCGCACGCGGCCGAGAATGTCTTCACGAGAACTCATGGCGTTTTCCTCTATTCGGGTCAGGCGCGCGGCGTCGCGTTGCGGCGCGCGGCATACAGTTCGCGGAAAGTCTTGCCCTGCGGCGCCGGGAAGTCGCGCCCCAGGGTCCATTCCGGCGCGGTCGGCAGCAGGCGGATGCGGTTCGATTCGCCGGCCAGCCACTTCAGGTAGCGCGCACCGAGGCTGGCCCCCAGAGCATAGAGCGTGGGCCGCTGCGCCACCCAGGCCCACAGGCGCAGGCCGATGCGTTCGGTCAACGGGCGCAAGCCGCGCTCGGTCTGCTTTTCGCGCAGTTTGCGCAACAGGTCGGGCAGCGGAATCTTGACCGGACATACGATGCCGCACTGGTTACACAGAGTGGCGGCATGCGGCAGATCAATGGAATTTTCGATGCCCGCATACAGCGGCGTCAGCACCGAACCCATCGGTCCCGGATAGACCCAGCCGTAGGCGTGGCCGCCGATGGTCTGATACACGGGACAATGGTTCATGCAGGCGCCGCAGCGGATGCAGCGCAGCATGGCGTGGAAGTCGCCGCCCACCACATCGGCGCGGCCGCTATCGACCAACACGAAATACAGGTGCTCGGGGCCGTCATGCTCCTCCGGCCTCTTGACGCCGGTGAGGATCGAAAAGTAATTCGAGATCGACTGCCCGGTGGCCGAACGCGGCAGGATGCGCATCAAGGTCGACAAGTCTTCGAGGGTCGGGATCACCTTCTCGATGCCGGTGATGACCACATGCACCTTGGGCATGGTCGTCACCATGCGGCCGTTGCCCTCGTTGGTCACCAGTGCCACCGAGCCGGTCTCGGCGACCAGGAAATTGCCGCCCGAGAGGCCCATCTCCGCGGAAAGAAAATGTCCGCGCAGCACTTCGCGCGCCTCGCGCGTCAACGCCGGGATTTCGGTCTTGCGCGGCGTGCCATGCACCTTGTGGAACAGGTCGGCGACGTCGCTCAGGCTCTTATGCACCGCCGGCGCGATGATGTGGCTGGGCGGCTCGTTGTTGTCCACCTGCAGGATGTATTCGCCGAGATCGGTTTCCACCGGCTGGATGCCGGCGGCTTCCAGCGCCTGGTTGAGTCCGGCCTCCTCGGAGAGCATCGACTTCGACTTGGTGACCTTCTTCACGCCATGACGCTTCGCGATCTCGGTCACCAGGCGGCAGACCTCCGCGCCGTCCTTCGCCCACAGCACCTGGGCGCCGGTATCCAGGGCCTTCTGCTCGAAACGTTCAAGCCACAAGTCGAGATTGTCGATGACCTTGTTGCGGATCGCAACGGCGGCATCGCGCGTGCCCTCGAAATCGTCGAGATCCTTGATCGCCTCGGCGCGCTTGGTCACGAACTTGCCTTTGGCATTTTTAAGGTTGCCCTGCAGGACGACGTCCGCCAGTTTTGCGCTGGCGTTGGCTTTGAAATGCATGGATTTGATTTCCACGATTCAGACCCTCCCGGCCAGCACTTCGGCGACGTGCAGCACCTGCGTCGTCTCGTTCCCCATGCGCCGCAGCTTGCCTTCGATGTTCAAGAGGCAACCGAGGTCGCCGCCGACCACGGCCTGCGCGCCGCTGGCCAGCACGTTGTCGCACTTGCGTTCGGCAATCGCGGCCGAGACCTCGCCGAACTTGACCGAAAAAGTGCCGCCGAAGCCGCAGCATTCCTCGCAGCCGTTCATTTCCCTGAGTTCAACGCCGTTCATTTTCGCCAGCAGCGCGCGCGGCTGATCCTTGATGCCCATGCTGCGCAGGCCGCTGCAGGAGTCGTGATAGGTGATGCTGCCTTCATGGTCGCCCGGCACGCTGTCGACTTTCAGCACCGTGACAAGGAAGTCGGTCAGTTCGTAGGTGCGGCTGGCCAGCGCCGTGGCGCGATCGCGCCAGTCCGGCTCTGCCGCCAGCAAAGCCGGGTACTCGCTGCGAATGTGGTCGCCGCATGAGCCGGAAGGCGTCACGACGTAGTCGAAGCCCTCGAACTCGGCGATGGTCTTTTTCGCCAAGGCCACTGCGCCCGGCGCATCGCCCGAATTCCACGCCGGCTGGCCACAGCAGGTCTGGGCCTCCGGCACGACCACGTCGCAGCCCGCTGTTTCCAGCAGCTTCAAGGTGGCAAAACCGATGCGTGGACGCATCAAATCCACCAGACAGGTCACAAACAGTCCAACGCGCACCTTTGCCATGAAACACTCCGTATCTCGTTGTCGCCTGCCCCCGAAGGGGAATCCCAGGCATGCAAAGCACCTGCCCCCGAAGGGGAATCCCAGGCATGCAAAACGCCGGCCCGCGAAGCGGATCTCCCGGCATGCAAAGCGAATGTTCGCCTAGAGTCGGCGAAGGCTTTTGCTATAGTATCCGAAGTCCCGTTTCCTCGAAGAGATTGCCGTGCCGCATAAACCCGCGGATGCCGCGCCGGAAGCCCGCAGCGGCATTCAGGTCATCGAGCGCATGATGAAGTTGCTCGATGTCCTTTCCTACCACCCCGATCCCGTCAGCCTCAAGCAATTGGCGCTGGAGACGGGATTGCATCCGTCGACCGCGCACCGCATCCTGGCCGCAATGACCGCCTCTGGTTTTGTCGAACGCGCCGATCCCGGCACCTACCGCCTGGGCATCCGCTTGATGGAACTCGGCAACGTGGTCAAATCGCGCATCAGCATCCGCGAAGCGGCGATGCCGCTGATGCAACGCCTGCACCAGCAGCTTGGTGAAAGCGTCAATCTGGGAGTGCGCCAGGGCGACGAAATCGTCTATGTCGAGCGCACTTCCAGCGGGCGTTCGTCGGTGCGCGTAGTGCATCTGGTCGGTGCCCGTGCCCCACTGCACGTCACCGCAGTTGGCAAGCTGTACCTTGCCGAGGATGGTCCGCAAAAACTGCGCGAGTACGTCAAGCGCACCGGTTTGCCCGGCTATACCCCGACATCGCTGACCACGCTTGCCGCGCTGGAAAGGGAAGTGGATCGTGCGCGTCGCCACGGCGTGGCATTCGACAACGAGGAAATCGAGCAAGGCTTGCGCTGTATCGCCGCGCCAGTGCGTGACGATACCGGTGAACTGGTTGCCGGCCTCTCCGTTTCGGCCCCGGCCGAACGTCACAGTCCCGATTGGGCAGACCTGGTCAAGGAGACCGCCAACGCGATCTCGCTGGCGATCGGCTATACACCGCCCGCGACCGGCCGCTAGGGGCAGCGGCGCCGAATCGAGAGTCGATTCAACAGCATCGAAATCGATTCAAACATTTGACCTGCGGTCCGGCACTCTGTATACTGCGCGGTTCTTTGCGTCATCCCATTTGGAGTCTCCATCATGTATGCGGTCATAAAAACCGGCGGCAAGCAATATCGCGTTGCAGCTGGCGAAAAACTCAAAATAGAACAGATACCGGCTGATGTAGGCACTGAAATCACTCTCGATCAGGTACTCATGGTCGGCGAGGGCGAATCGGTCAAGATCGGTTCCCCCATGCTTGCCGGTGCCAAAGTCACCGCGAAAGTGATCGCTCAGGGCCGCCATCCCAAGGTCACCATTTTCAAGATGCGCCGCCGCAAGCACTACCAGAAGCATCAGGGCCATCGCCAAAACTTCACCGAAATCGAAATCAGCGGCATCGCCGCCTGATTCCGACGACAGAACCAGGAGCTAGAACATGGCACACAAAAAAGCAGGCGGCAGTTCCCGCAACGGCCGCGATTCAGAGTCGAAACGCCTCGGCGTCAAAAGCTACGGCGGCGAACTGATTTCCGCCGGCAGCATCATCGTGCGACAGCGTGGTACCGAGTTCCATCCCGGCGACAATGTCGGTATCGGCAAGGATCACACGTTGTTCGCCAAGATTGAGGGCACCGTGCAGTTTGCCGTCAAGGGTCCGGCCAAGCGCCGCGTCGTCAGCATTATCCCGGCCGCAGCCTGAGCCTCATCCTCCCGCGACGAAAGCCCTATCGTCGAGATAGGGCTTTTGCGCTTTTAGGCCCATGAAATTTTTTGACGAAGCCCGCATCGAAGTTCTCGCCGGCGATGGCGGCAATGGCGCCGTCTCGTTCCGCCGCGAGAAATACATTCCCCTTGGCGGGCCGGACGGCGGCGACGGCGGCAAGGGCGCCAGCATCTGGGCTGTCGCCGATCGCAACCTCAATACCCTGATCGACTTCCGCTACACCCGGGTCTTTCGCGGCCAGAAAGGCGAAAACGGCCACGGCTCGGACCGCTACGGCAAGGGCGGGCAGGACATGGAACTACGCATGCCGGTAGGCACCGTGATTACCGACAGCACCTCCAGCGAACTGATTGCCGACCTCGATACCGATGGCAAGCGCTCGCTGATTGCCAAAGGCGGCAACGGCGGACTCGGAAATCTGCATTTCAAATCCAGCACCAACCGCGCGCCGCGCCAGAACACGCCGGGTCAGGAGGGTGAAAAGCGCGAACTGAAACTGGAACTCAAGGTGCTCGCCGATGTCGGCCTGCTAGGGCTGCCCAACGCCGGCAAATCGACTTTCATCCGTGCCGTTTCCGCCGCGAAACCCAAGGTCGCGGACTATCCCTTCACGACCCTGCACCCGAATCTGGGCGTGGTACGCGTCGATGACAACCGCAGCTTCGTCATAGCCGACATTCCTGGCCTGATCGAAGGCGCCGCGGAAGGTGCCGGCCTCGGCCATCGTTTCCTCAAGCATCTGCAGCGCACCGGCCTGCTGCTGCACCTGGTCGACATTTCGCCCTTCGATCCGGATGCCGATCCGGCCCAAGACGCAAAAGCGATTCTCAAGGAACTGAAGAAATACGACGTTGCGCTATACAAAAAGCCGCGCTGGCTACTGATCAACAAGATCGACCTGGTGCCGGAAGATGAACGCGAAGCGCGCATCGCGGCACTGCTTAAGAGCTACAAGCCGAAAAGGCATTTTGTCGTTTCCGCCATATCGGGCGAAGGCTGCCGTGAGGTCACGTTTGCCATCATGGATCACCTTGAACAGCAACGGAGTCATGAGAACAAGGATTGCTGAAGCGCGTCGCTTGGTCGTCAAGGTCGGCAGCGCACTGGTCACCAACAACGGTGAGGGCCTGGCCCACGACTTCATCGCCCAGTGCGCCCGCCAGATCGCAGCTCTTCACGCCGATGGACGCCAGGTGCTGTTGGTCTCCTCTGGCGCGATTGCAGCCGGCATGCAGCGTTTGGGCTGGACCACGAGGCCGCACGCTATGCACGACCTGCAGGCCGCCGCGGCTGTAGGCCAAATGGGCCTCGCGCAAGCCTACGAAACCACCTTCCTCGATCACGGCCTGAAGGCCGCGCAGATCCTGCTGACCCACGACGACCTGGCCGACCGCACGCGCTATCTGAATGCCCGCTCGACCTTGCAGACCCTGCTCGACCTCGACGTGGTCCCCATCATCAACGAGAACGATACAGTCGTCACCGACGAGATCAAGTTCGGCGACAACGACACGCTGGGGGCGTTGGTGGCGAATCTGGTGGAGGCCGAGGCACTGCTTATCCTGACCGATCAGAAGGGCCTCTATAGTGCCGACCCACGTCTCGATCCTGCCGCCACCTTGATCAGCGAAGGGCGCGCCGACGATCGTCGCTTCGAGGCCATGGCTGGCGGCGCCGGGTCCGGCATCAGCAAGGGCGGCATGATCACCAAGGTCCGCGCCGCCCAGCGTGCGGCAAGGAGTGGCGCGCACACCCTGATCGTCAGCGGTCGCGAACCCGACTCGCTACTGGCCGCTGCGCGCGGCGCGGCCATCGGCACCCTGCTCTACGCCGCCGAATCGCCGCTGGCCGCACGCAAGCAATGGCTTGCCGATCATCTCCAACTGGCCGGCGCGCTGACGCTCGATGCCGGCGCCATGCTGGCACTCGGCGATGGCCGCAGCCTGCTGGCAGTCGGCGTAGTACGCGTGGAGGGCGACTTCGAACGCGGCGCGGCGGTCGCCTGTCGCGCCCCCGACGGCCGCGAGATCGCGCGCGGCCTGATCAACTACTCAAGTTCCGAAGCACGCCGCATCGCCGGACACGGCACGCAGGACATTGAAGCGTTGCTCGGCTATATCGACAGCGCGGAACTCATTCATCGGGATAATCTGGTTCTGCTCTGAGGGCGTGCAATTTACCTGGCTCGATGTCAGCCAATTAATCGCATGCCGCAGTGTTTTGCGGCATCGCGATCAAAGGTGGCCGTGTAGTCGCATCCTGCGGCAGTCGCGAACCGCTCGATCAGGCAGTCTGCAAAATCAGCCTTGCCTTCCCTGAACAGTCGCAAAGCTTGCCACACCGTATCGGCGTGCGCCACGACGATCTCCTTGGTCCGCAACAGGGTTCCAAGGACTTCGCAAAGTTCGCCTTTCGTCAATGCGTAGCAGTCGCTCAACACCCATATCAACTCCACCACGGAAACAACGCTGACATAGCCCCGCGCGTCCACCGTCAACGACTCGATCAAGCGAGTGGCCACGGGCGATTGTTTTGGATCGTCCTGCGCGACATAGCGAACAAGAACATTGGTGTCCAAGCCGATC